>SKEG01000095.1_pt1 | contig 104370 bp, 86 predicted proteins | sample 4826631 | NCBI WGS metagenome assembly SKEG01 (sample SAMN11008815, study PRJNA524170) | human gut metagenome | biome: Human fecal sample; material: Feces; isolation source: fecal sample from pouch patient p26, p34, p50 | host: Homo sapiens | place: Israel: Tel-Aviv | collected 2016-11-02
ATTTATTAAATAGTGCTCTTACTATTCTTTCTTATAACAATAGACTTTACATATTTATCAATAACTTTATTATAAATAAATTTAAACTCATCTGTCCTAAAGAAAACTAACAAGAAAATAGTATTTGGTAATATTGCACATACTATCATTTTCGTTATAAATCCTAATATAGCTGTTCCATCAATTAATGAACAAGTCATATAAGTAACTATAAGTGAAATAATTAATACTCCAAAATATAAAATTGATTTTACATAATATCCAATTGATTTTTTATCAAAATATTCTTTCATTAAAACTCTAGGCTCAACAACAAAATTTGTACTTAATCTAGCAATAGCAGTTGCTGCAAATATTCCAAACATACCCATAGTTTTTCCTAGAATTATAGAAAAAGCTATATTAATTAATGCTGATAAAATTGGAATATACCTTGTACTTTTAAATAATCCCGTTGTATCCTTAAAAACATTTATAGGATTAAGTATTCCTGCTAAATAAAAATTAAATACTATCATTTGAACTACTGCTGTTCCTAAAATATATTTCTCTCCAACCCAAAGTGCAATAAAATCATTAAATAATACATAAAGGCAAATTGAACAAAATCCAAAGATCCAAAATGCAGCAAAATTTAATGTATTAAAAATTTTATATTGATACTCTCTGTCATTACTTGTATTTAAATTTCCCACACTTGAATGAATAGAGTTAAATATTGTTGTTGTAAAAATAAGTATAGAATTTACTATCATTGTATAATTAGAGTAATATCCTACAAATATCGTTCCAATAATAATAGAAATTATAATATTATCTGTACTATTTAATATGACTCCCCCTATTTTATACAGAAATATAGCTTTTACATCAGAAAATATCTTTTTCTTTTCACTTTTTTCTAACTCTTGCTTTTCATGTATATATGGATATATTTTATCGGCAGCTCGTGCACTCAGCATATTACACAAAAATGTACATACAACTTGTACAATTAAATATAAAATATAGTTATGTGTTATAAATATAATTCCTGTTTGAACTAAAAATTTTATAATTACAAAACTAAAAGAATACATTTTTAATAAATATAGCTTTTGATCTGAATATATTATTAATGTTTTATAAGAAAACAAATATGATGCTACTGAATCAGCTAAAAAAAGCAAATAATATATTTCTAAATACCTTACAGGATTATCTAAATTAACTAACTTATCCAAAAACGGAACTATTGATATTCCTATCAAAGTGATTGCTGTAGCTATTAAATAGTATATTTTTTTAAAATATTGAGTTAAAGCTGATAACTTTCTTTCATCCTTTTCTGCTAATGGCTTGTACATACTATACATCATTGCAGTTCCCATACCTAAATCAGCTAAAGATAATAGATTTAATATATTTGAAAACAATCCATTTATACCCAAGTATTTTACTCCTAATATATAAATAAATATACTTCTGGATATAAAGTTAATTAATAAAACTATAACTTGACTTCCTATTCCAAATAAAATGTTTCTCATTGAATTTTTTACTCTTGAAGTGTTGTCCATAGTAATCTCCTTTAAATAAATATATATCTATATATTTATCAAAACATCTTTTTTTATTTTTATTAAAGATACAACTAATAATTATATGCAATTAATAATATAATTATTAGTTGCATCTTTAGAATATTTAACTATCGCAGGATTACCTATTACTATTGAATTACTAGGTACATCAAAATTAACATAGGAATTTGGAGCTATTAAAACATTATCCCCAATTTTAACATTACCTACTATAGTTGAATTAATCCCTATATATACCCTATTACCTATATTAGGATATCCCGCTCTTTTCCCCCTATTTTCTTGGCCAATAGTTACTCCTTTATGGATATTTACATTTTCTCCAATTATAGCCTTCTTATTTATTGTAATTGTTGAAAAATGTCCAAGATATAACCCTCTGCCAATTTCCGTTCCTATTCTTATTTCGGATAATTTATTAATTGATTTTGATTTCATTATTATTTTTATAATAACTTCGCCTAATTTTAACTTCTTTTCTCTGCATTTATTTCCTATTCTAAAAAAAAACGAAAATCTAAACCCCGACTCTTTAAATAGACACTTTAATAATGTTATTAATGTTTGTTTATCTTCATATCTTTTAAGATCACATAATATTCCATCTTTTAATTTCATATTTAATTATTCTCCCTTAATAATTAATATAATAAAAATTAATTTTTATTATTTAATCTAGCATAATTTTATATAACTTATTTCTTACTCTTCTACCTAAAGTTCTTTTAAAATTACCTTCTTTAAAGAAATCTATCTTTAATATCCATTCGAATTCTGTACCTTTCCAAAACTCCTCACTTTCCATAAATCTTTCTTTTACATCATTCCAATGCATTATATTAGGTCCATGAACATTCCATTTATATTTCCAGTTTCTTTTTATATTCATTATAGTATCTTTATTTATATTAAACCCCAATTGATTTGGATCAACTTTTTCTGCAATTATTCCCATAATTGTTCTACTGCATTTTTCGCATACACTACAGTTATCTCCCCCTTCTGATTGCCAACAAACTCTTATCTTAATATCTTCTTTTGTTCTTTTAATATAGTCGCATATTATTTTTATTTTATCTTGTCTTATATTTTCAAAACCATCATGGATAACATTCATAGCTGATACTTTAAATTTATTATCTATACTAGGGTGTGATGCAATCCTATAGTTTTCACTTTTTATATTAAGCGAAGCTGGTATATACGTAGTTCTTAATTTATATTTGTATGCATAAGGGGCTATATGTCCTAAAAGACCTATTCCATGTTGAACTCCAAACCACCATCCATCTTGTGTTTCTGTTACTTTATTAAATTCTTCATCTAAATTTTGCTCAATTATAAATTCACGAAAGTTTGATTTTATAAATATATTTTTCAAAGCTTTTAACTTTGCAAAATTACTTACTTCAGTTTTAACTTTATTCCATCCTTTATTATCAGATAACTTTATATCAGATCCCCATAATGTAATAAGATAAGGTTTTTCATCAATTTTGGTTATTAATGTAGCTAATGAATCTACTCCTCCACTAAAAAATGTTGCACTTTTGTTTTTAGGTATATATTCATAATCATTAATTTTATCTGCTATTATATTTCCTCCTAATTTCGCTTTAGTAAACATATTTGAAAAAGAATTCTTTATTTCATTTAAAGACTCATAAAAGTTTCTATCTAATTCTGGCACTAAAATTTCTGAATTAAAAAACCATGCTATTTGAACAACATTACTAATAAATGGAATTACCAATATTCCTTTTGGTACATTTTCCATTGATTCCTCATACTCGATATACATTAAATTTTGTTTAAAAAAACTACTTATACTTCCTTGAACATTAAATTTAACTTCTACTTTATTTTTATTCGCCTCAACACTCTCAACTACTATTTTATTAACCACTTTTTATACCTCTCTTAACTTTTATTACAAATTTATCTCTTCTCTTAAAGTATTAAAATACTTTTCTTTAAATTTTGTTTTATTAATATTAGTCATGCCTTCTAACTCATTAATTAGAAATTTTATATTTTCATATGAAGTATCATCAGTTAATTTTATATAGTTTAAATTTTTTAACCATTTATAACTTTCTGTTACCTTATGGTCCAAAGATTTAAAGACTATACATGGTGTTCTAGTTATAGTACAAAAAATCATTCCGTGTAATCTATCTGTAATTACTACCTTTGCATTAAAAAACTTTTGCCAAATATCAGCTAACTCTATATTTCTATTCTTAAAATCTACATCTTTTTTAACTACTGTATCATAAACATAAATATTCTTATAATCTGCAATTAAAGTATTTATGATTTCTTCTTTCTTATTTTTTAATATACTTTCTTTATCTGTTCTTAAACATGTCATTATATATTTTCTTTCTATATTAGGTGGACTTTTTAAATTTTCTAAATATAAAACAATATCTGGCTTTTTTATTATTTTTACATTTTTAAATTCTTTTTTCATTTTTTCATAAGATTCATCTTCTCTTGCTAAAATTGTTAAATTTTTATTGTCATTATATATTCTTTTGCTTTTTTCTAATTCAGCATGTCCTATTTCATCATCCGTAAAACTAATAGTTTGTGTCATAGATATTATGGGATTTTCTTTAAATTTATAGATAATAAATCTTCTTGCTGCTTCCTCCTGGATATACAGATTTCCCATATTACCTCCACCATGAAGTATTATTATGTCATCCTTATTTAATATATTTTTTATAGACTTATAATATTTAAATGTATCTTCTCTACTTACTTCAATTATTTGATATTTGTTGAAATTTTCCTTTAAATACTTTATACTTGCATAAGCTATTGCCTGATCTCCCATATTTCCATGTTTAGGCGATAACATGTATATTATCTTTTTTAAATTTTTAAATTTTTTAAACTTATAACTATTAATAAAGCTTACAACAGCCCATAAAGTATTTTTTTTACCAATACCTAAACTCTGATTGTTATTTAACTTCATATAATATTTCTCCGTTTTAAATTTAGTTTTATTATTATTATGCTAATCTATCAATCTTATCTTTCACATATTTTTGTATATTGGGATTTATGCAAAATAAAGCTAAACTTATTTTTTTTGAAAATTTTTCATCCATTTTAAATAAATATATAGATGCGAAAGTTCTACTTTCTTTTTTTAATTTAACTGCTAATTTCTTATTATCTGGTAGCTCCTTTTGAGAAATGAAATATATTTTTCTTAGTAAATTTAAATATTGTTTTACAGCTTTTAAATATAAATCTGTATTTATATTCTCCATAAAACTTATCTTTTCCCTTAGCGCTTCTAGGCTATATAAGCTCTTAGGTGAGAATTTTTCTGACATTATACTACCACTTCTTTGTCTGTAGTAATAATATTGACTTTCTATAAATGTTACTTTTTTAGCTTTATATAATAATTTATGAGTGGTAAATTCGTCTTCATGAATTTTTCCTACAGGGAATCGTATATCTTTAAATAACTTCTTTTTATATATTTTATTCCAACATACAACTGTTATTGGATAATTATTATTATATAAATTATATAAAGCTTCTATATTACTATAATTATTTATATTATTATTAATTAATATATTATTTACTTCCTCATTTTCAGTTTTAATATATCCACATTGTACTATATCACTTTTTTCCTTTATAGCTATATTGACTAAATCATAATACATATTTTTATGAATCCAATCATCACTATCTATAAAACCAATAAACTCTCCTTTAGCTATATTTATTCCTGAATTTCTTGCTCCACTTAATCCCATATTTTTTTGATGTATTACAATTATTCTTTTATCCTTCTTACTATATTCATCGCAAATTTCCCCACTACCATCATTGGATCCATCATCTACAAGTATAAGTTCATAATCTGTGAATTTTTGTTCTAAAACACTTTCTATACACTTTCTTATATAATTTTTAACATTATAAACTGGCACAATTATACTTAGATTTACCATAATTCCCCTCAACTCCTACCATGTTAGTTATTGTTTTTAAGAACTAATAGTTTTGTTTTAAAGCTATAATATACATTGAATAGTCTTATCTTCCAAAGAATTAATTTAATTTTATAATTTAAACTAAAATCTTTTAAAAATATTATTTCATATAAACTTAAATTAAAATTATAATATTCTTCTTTTTTAAAATCGTTATAAATTTTATTACCATATATATTTTGATATCTTTTCAATAATATAAGTAATGCTGTAGCTTTAAATATTTTGATAGAATTCTTATTTACTGGTATATTATTTTCATTAACATAATTAAGAATACAAGTCATTGCATAATAATAATCATTCATTGTTTTTACGTTCTTAGTGTGTATTGCTGAAGTTTCATGTTGCCTATAATAATATAAAATTTTATCTACATATGATATTCTTTTTACATTACAAACTACTTTAAATACAGGAAATATATCTTCTATAACTCGTCCCTTTTCCATAGCAAAGTTATTTTCTATTAGTACCTTTGTTTTAAATAGCTTATTACATAATTGTCCTTGTATTTCATGCCTAAGCATCATCTCTATAATTTTCTCATTACTATATACCTTATTTGAATTTAGCTCATACTCAACTTTAACCTTTTTTTCTGTTGATTGATAGTATAAATAATATCCACATAAAACTATATCTGAATTGTTTCTTACTGCAGATTTATACATAGTTTCAATCATTTTTTCATCTATAAAATCGTCTGGGTCAATATATAATGTATATTCTCCCTTTGCATATTTTAATCCATTATTTTTAGCAATTGAAGCTCCCATATTTTCTTGATTTATAATTTCAATACACTTAAATTTATCTATATATTCATTGATAATATTAATACTATTATCCATTGAACCATCATTAATAACTATTATTTGCAAATCTTTATATGTTTGCTTTAATAATGATTCAAAACATTTTCTTATATATTTTTCAACATTATAAACAGGAATTATCACCGAAATCAAAAAATCACCTCATAAAACTTAAATTTGTTAAATATTTTTTCTTTCTTTATCTAATAAAGCTTTTTTATCTAAATTAGATATTCCCATTATCAAAACCGTAAAAATCATAAACAACGCCATGTTATCTGGCTTGTACGCTAAACCATTATACATATTTATTTCAGTTACTTTAATTAAAAATGCAAAGCATAAATAGTATGCTTTCCTTTTTATCATATATAAAAATGGATATATAAAAATTAGAACTACTATAGTTGCAGTACAAAGTATTCCATACTTTAAAGCCCATACCTTTATTGGATATTCCATTGCAGCCGTAGCTATTGTAGTTCCAACATTTTCTTCAATAATAACTTGTACATTTTCACCATATCCACTAAACATCTTGTACGGAACAATATTTAATTCATCAACAACTGCTCCTGCTTCTGCCCTTCCACTAGTTAATGTATTATTTGATAATCTACTAATGGTCATATTAAAAAATCCCATATAATATATTATTAAAATTAGCATTAAAGATAAAATTATATTAACATACTTATTTTTTTTATCTACAGTAAATATAATTGATATTACTATCAACAAGACCCCTGCTTTACTTCCTGTAATAAGCACTCCTAATAATGACACTATCATCACTATATATTTATTAATTAAATTTTCATCTAAATATTTACTACATATACTATTAAATAAAAAAAAGTATATAAATATTTCTTTTGTAAATAAAGCATGACCCATATATGATGTATATCTATATCCCATCCATCCAGATAAGGTAGTTGCAAATTTGTTAGCTATAAATTTCATTATTCCTATATTAAATAAATAATCTAGAATCCCAATAGCAAATATTATCACTGTAAATAAATTTATAGCTTTTGTTACAGATATAAAAATATCTTTTATATATTTTTTTTCTATGTTAATCACTAATAATAAAATAGGTATAATTGCTATACACAAATTTTTAAAAATTGTATTAATATCTTCATTATTAATTAAATAATCATTAAAAATAATATATGTTGCTATAATCATTAATACTAATGTTATTTTTATATTTATTTTTTTCTCATTAATCAGTAAATATATTGCTAATAATCCAATAAATATAATGTTAATAGCCGCAATATCACCTGTAACTTCTCTTCTAAAATGGTATGATAATAGAAATATTGATAAAATCATTCCTATAAATATATACCTTAATACTTTACATTCATGATTCTCTTTCAATTCTATATACTCATCATTAATCATCTATTCACCTCAACTATAATAATAAACTAAAGACTATAAATGTTAGATAGGTTATTAACCATTTCTTTTATACTATAGTTATTGTTAACATATTTATATGCCTTCTCTATCTTTATTTCATCATTACTTTCAATTACTTTTATTATCTTTTTTGCCAAATCCTCTACACTTTCCGATTCAAATAAAGTACCATATTTATTATCTTTTATAATTTCTTTAGGTCCATCGATATTTGATGCAATAACAGGTATCTTAGATGCCATTGCTTCTATTAATGCTAATCCGAACCCTTCATATCTAGATGGCATTACAAAAATATCTATAGTCTCTAAAAATTTAGGAATATTATCTAAATTACCCATAAAAACTATTTGATTTTCAACATTGTTTTCTTTAACTAATTTATTTAGTTTTATTTTCTCATCAGTATTATCTGTATCACCAACAAAGTAACATTTAACATTAGGGTATTTTTCTTTTACAATACCCATTGCCCTTATTAATGTGTCTTGTCCTTTCTTTTTAGGAACTATCCTTGCAACACAAGCTATATTTATTGATTTATGACTTTTCTTATTAATACTATACATTGATAAATCTATACCATTATATACAATCTCTATTTTTTTAGGTTTTATACCTCTTTCAACTATTTCTCCATACACAGACGAAGATATTGCAATTATCTTATTACAAATTATCTTATCAACAATAATATCTATTTTTTTCAATCTATTAAATGTATTAGTATCATGTACTGTATAGAAAATTCTTATTTTAGGATTAATTAATTTTGAAAATAAACTAAATCTTACAGTATCATTAGATTGGCAATGAATAATATCTATCTTATACTTCCTAATAACATTCATATATTGAAATAAATACTTAATGTTTTTATCTCCTTCAGTTCTATTAAGCTGTATTACATTAATATTATTATCTATCTTATCTAATAATGATTTTTCTATTCTATTATTAATAATGCATACATAAACATTATCTCCACTATTTTTATCCCAATTGTTTACTATATCAACTAAGAGCTTTTCTGCTCCGCCAATTCCTAATGAAAAAATAGTATATAATATATTCATTGCCACTCTCCTATATCCCTTTAAACTGATTTAATGCTTGCAAATAAGGTATCATACCCTCTTAATAACTCCTTACTAGTATGCTCCCAGCTTAATTCATTTTTAATCCTCTTCATCCCATATTGACTCATTTCAACTCTTTTTTCTTCATTATCTAATAAGAATATTATCTTTTCTGCTAAATCCTTAGAATCATTTGGTTTAGCATATAATGAAGCCTTTTGAGCTGAATATTTTCCTTCTGTTAAATCAAATTGAACTATAGGTTTTCCTAAAGCCATATATTCTAATATTTTATTCATTGTCGATTTATCATTCATTTCATTATATTCATCTGGATTTACACAAACATCAGCTGTATTTAAATAATCTAGCATTACTTGATCTGATACTCTTCCTGTAAACTCGAAAATATCATCTATTTTCATTTCTTTACACTTTTGTTTTAACGCCTCTAAGTGAGGCCCCCCACCTACAATTCCATAAAATATATCATTTCTACCTTTAGATTCCCTAATATATTTAGCAGCTTCAAGTAAATATTCAATACCTTCCTGTTGCCCTATTACTCCAAGGTATCCAACCATATATCTCTTTCCTCTTTTTATTTCATTTTTAGGTTTTTGTATTTTTAACCTTTCTAATTTTGGTCCACTTCTAAGAACAAAAACATTCTTAGGATTCATTTTGCCTCTTTCAATTGCTATCTTTTTATATGACTCATTTGTTACAAATGCAATATCACAGTTTTTATAAGTTTTACCTTCTAAGAAAATTTGAGATTGATATAGCAATCCCTTTTTCTTAAATTTGGCTTCAAATAATTCAGGACAAATATCATGATGATCAAAAACATATTTCACACCATATTTTTTAAATCTATTTGCTACCATATATATATTATCTGGTGGATTACATCCTTGAATAACATTAAATCCTACTTCTTTATATACTTTCTTTGCCAATCTTATTTGCTCTTTTAATGCTGTCCCATATTCACGAACATAACCAACAAGTCCATTACCTTCTGTTGGCAAGTCATGTCTATATATATTTACACCTTGTAAAATCTCAAACTCTTTATCATATCCCTTTCCTTTTGGACAAATTACCGAAACAGTATATCCATTTTGAACAAGCGTAGTTGCTTCTTGCCACACCCTAGTATCAAATGGAACTGGCAAATTTTCTACTATTATTAATATTCCCCTATTCAAATTAATCCCCCCTTTTACCAGCTTAAATCGTTGCTATTTTGTTATAGCAACTTGTTCTAAAACATCTTTTGATTTTATTTCTTTGTTACTTCCACCCCAACTCAATCCTTCATATAATCCATCATAATGAACCTCTTTCCACATCCTTACTAAATCTAAGACTATTTTTCCTTCCATTTTATCTAATATATCCTTAAATTCATTTTCCTTATTTGCTACTACAACTACTTCTGAATTATTTATTACCTCTTCTAAATTATTAGTTATATATCTTTGTAAATGTGGTATCTTGCTTTCAATATAATCTTTATTTGTTCCTGTTATTTCTGATAATTTAACATTTTTATCATAAATACTAATTTCATACCCTTTTCCTAATAATCTTTCAATAATATCTACTGTAGGACTATATCTTAAATCATCAGTACCTGCTTTAAAACTTAATCCTAAAAATCCTATTTTCTTTTTTCCTTTTTCCATTATCATATCTAAAGCTTTAATTTTTTGCTTTTCATTACTTTCACTTATACTTGATATGACAGGTACATCTACATACATATCCTTTGCAAGTGTTAATAGCGCTTTTGAATCTTTAGGTAAGCATGAACCCCCATATGCAAATCCTGGTTTAAAATAGTACGGAGAAATATTTAATTGTTTATCTTCACAGAATATCTCCATTACTTTATGGCTATCTATGCCTAATTCTTTACATATGTTTCCTATTTCATTACCAAATACTATCTTTAAGGCATGATAAGTATTGTTAACATACTTCATTATTTCAGCTACCCTTATATCAGTTGCTATCTTTTTACCTGGTATTTTCTCATATAATTCAAACATTATATCTTTTGCTTTTTCTGTATCGTATCCAATTAATGTTAGCGGTGGATTTAAATAATCCTTAACAGCCGTTCCTTCTCTCAAGAATTCTGGATTAGATACAACATCAAAATCTATCCCTCTTCTTTTTCCAGATATATTTTCTATTTTTTCTCCAACACATTCATTTGTTCCTGGTAAAACTGTACTTCTTATTGCAATCACATGAAACTCTTCTTTATCAGTTAATGCTTCTCCTATTTCTTCTGCAACTTTATATATATAATCTAAATTTAAATGTCCCCTTTTAGAACTAGGTGTACCAACTGCAACTATTGAAACATCTGAATTCAATACTGCATATTTAATATCCTTTGTTGCTTCTAATAAGTTATTTTCTTTTCCTTTTTTTATTAATTCATCAATATCTCTTTCTATTATAGTTGCTCTTCCTTCATTGATTAACTTAACTTTATTATCGTTAACATCTACTCCTATTACCTTATGTCCTAATTCTGATAAACATCCTGCACTTACACATCCGACATATCCCATACCAAAAATACTTATTCTCATTTCAATTCTCCTTATAAAACCATAATTTTTAATATTATTTTAATTTCTTTATTACATTTACCCTTTAATTTAATTGCCTTTGATTTTTCTTTTTTACTGTACATTTTAGAAATCCATATGTCTTCTATCATAAATTTACAAACATTGTTAGTTTCTATACAAAAATTATTTTCTCTTGATTTTAAATGTATCTTATTTTCTTTTATCCCTATTATTTTTATATCCCTATCTAATACTAATGTACTTTCAAAACTACATTCTCCACCTGAAATTAAATCTTCTATAATAAGAATATCTTTTCTATTGTATATAAATTTTCTCTCATGCTGTATGGGCTTATATCCATCATGACTTGCTAGTAATACTTCCTCTTCATCATTAATTTTATAATCTATTAATTTTGAATTTGCCTTATTTCCCCATAAAAAAGCTCCTAGCATTTGAGATTGATCCTTATCATTTATACATACAGTATTATGATTTTTTGTTTGCCTAAAGTAATTTCTTGAATTTAAATCTATATGATATATATAAGTACCTGGATCTATAAACAGCTTATTCCCATTAACTGTCATAGTGAAACTTAATGCATCAGCATGTCCATGAGCTGCAATACTACCAAATCCCAATTCAGCATGATCAATTACTATAATTATCTCATTCTTATATCCTGGTTTATTTCTCATAATAGTATATCCACCTATTCGATAACATTTTGATTTACTATTATCATAAATATTAAGTTTTTCTTTTATTTCTTTATCTTTAAATAACCATGATATATTTTCACTTACCTGCTTCAAGTCAACAAATTGTTCTTTTAATATTAAAGTTGCTAGCTCTAAGACATACTTAAAATGATTATAATATTCTCCTGATAAATCTAATATTTTTCCATTATCATCATCACCTAAATGACTTACCTGATATCTTGAATCCATATTATCCTTAATAAAACTACTCATATTGTACATTAATTTATCCCACTCACTTGGATAAGTAATATTATTTCTTTTAAATATAAGCATTAAAAGCAAAACCGCCTCCATTACAAAACTTTGGTAATGTAGCGCATGTTCTTTATTAACTCCATCTTTATAATTTTGGATAAATAGCTCTTTATTTAATACATCAATTGCTTTTTCATACCACTCTTTATTTTCAAATATTACTCCCGCTACGCCTATAGAAAACATTTCTATAATTAAGTGATTGTTAGCTGATGAATATCTAGAATGATGATTGTTACAGTAATCTATCATATTAATAATTCCAAATTTTAAATCATTAATTATATCCTCGCTATCTTCTATATTAGCTGCTATTAAAAATGATAAAGTTACAATCCATGAATATGCCCTAATTGCAATTTCCATTACGCTTGTCCATGATATTCCTATTAAAAATGTATTTCTTCTATTCCAGTCGTAAAACAAAACTTTTAATTCATTATAATATTCTAAATCCTTAGTAATAAAATAATTCTTTGCTAAAATAGTAAATTGGAAATGCCTATTTAATTCCCAATTTGTTCTAGCATCACCTATCTCATCATTTTGTTTATAATCTATATCATAGGAAAATATATTGGGCCAATTATTTTCTGTATTAAATCCATAACTCCAATTATTTTTAACATCATCATAAATATAATTATCAAAAAGCCATAATTTATTACTAATTGAATAGTTATTATTATGAAAATTTAGTCCTAAATTTTCATATTTAAAATTACTTTTTAATCTCACTAATTCCTTATTAAATATTTCATCAATAACTTGAGGCCTACTGGAATTAAAAATTTGCTTTTCTTTTTTCTCTAAGGTTTTTTGCTCAACTCTCCATACAACTTCTTTTATATCCATTGATTTTAGTCTATTAAAATACCATTTAATCTTTTCTTTCTTCATGTTAATCACCTATTAAGATATTTTTTGAATTAATATCTTTTTTTTGCCTCTATTAGTTAGAATCAAAGTATCAACCTTTTTTATTTTTAATTGAACACTTCCTCTTAAGTTATTATTTAATTCTTTTTCCATCCTAGATATTTCCTTAGGCTCTAATCTATCAGAAATTATGTTGACATCTGCTATACCTTTTTGATTTTGTATAAATTGATAAGCTCTTATTTTTTCATTAGTAAAATTATGAAATACCTTTGATGCTAATGATATTTTTTCATCATTATTTCCTATTAAATATAATGAACTTTCTCTTCCTTTAATCATAGTTTTATTATCCTTAACAATTACATAATCATCAGTTCTATATCTAATTAGTGGCATTTTTTTATTTAAAAATCCTGTGCAAACTATGTTGTAAGTATTTTCTTCATTCGTTGGAATTAATTCTGTATAACCATATAATTCATTAAATGTATAATTTGAGTCATATTCTTCTGAGAAGACAGCTCTTTCAGAATGACCATAAAATGATAAGGTCTTACACTTAAAAAAATCTTCTATAAATTTCTTATCATTAATATTTAGCTCTTCCGAGATAATAAATACCCCCTTTATTCTACAACTTAATGTTAAACTTCCTTCTTCAAGAATTTTACATAAATTCACTATAGATGAAGGGTATCCATGAATATATTCTGGATTAAACTTATTAATTATATTTATATATTGTTGTATGTTTTTTGTGTTTAATTCAAATGGTGATAAAATTATCTCATTATAGATTGGATTATATTTATAAATTTTATTATTAAATTGAATCCCTCTAAATGTTATAATTTTTGATTTTTTATAATCATATCCCAGCTTACTCCAATGACTATAAATGAATGCTTTTTCTTTATAAATCGAATCCTTATCCATATATAGAACTAAAGGATCCCCTGTTGTTCCACCCGTCTGTGTATTATAAAAGTCTATCTTTTCTTTAGATATAAATTTTTCATAATTTTGATTTATTATTTCTTTATTAATATAGGGTATCTTCTTTAACTCATCAAAACTCTCAATTTCGTATGGATTAAAACTTACTTTATTGAATGCTTCTTTATAATATTCAATATTTTCATACGCATAACATAATTGTTGTTTTAATTTTTCTAATGATTTTTTTCTTTTTTCTTTTTCACTTAATTGTTTAAATGTTTTTATTTCATTATATTGATCTAAAAACACTTTATTATTCACTAATTTACCCCTTATCATTGGTGCAAATATTTTCTTTGCAAAATCTGGTGTATGTTCGTTTAATTTTTTTATTATATTAGCATTCAATATATTCACCTCCTTTAATTTCCAATTGATTATATATTTTTATTAATTTTTTTATGCTATTTTTAATATTAAATATATCATTTGCTTTTTTATAAGCATTTTCAGATATCTCTATTAAACGCTTCTGATCTGATAATAAAATATTTAGATTATTTAATAGTGCTTCCTTATCACCAGCTCTAATTAAAAAACCACTTTTTTCATTAGTAATAACTTCTGGAATACCTCCTATTTCTGTTGAAATAACTGCATTTTTATAACTCATAGCCTCTAATAATGCCATTGGCATTCCCTCATTATATGATGGCAATACAAATATATTACTACTTAATAATATATCTTCTTTTTCCTTGCCCTTTATCCACTCAAAAATCTCCACATTCTTATCTATACTTAGCTCTTTACAGCATCTTCTTACTTTTTCAACTTCTCCATCTCCACATATCTTTAATTTAACATCATTATGATTCTGAATTAATTTAGGCATAACATCTAAAAGGTCATATACTCCCTTTCTCTTTCCTAATCTTCCAAGAAACAAAATTTGATTACTGTTATAAACCTTATCTATATTCTCTGGAATCACTATTGAATTATATAGAACTTCAATACTTGTATCTGTTATTCCACTTAAAAACTTCTTCCATTGTTCAGATAATGCAATTACTTTATCTGACTTATTAAATATCTCTGAAATATACTTTTTTTGCTTTTCTGTACTTTCATTCATATAAAACTCTTTAAATTCAGCTCCATGCATATGAATTATTATTTTTTTTTTCTTTTTTTTAGCAAAACTTATAAAAAGGCTTTTTCTATAAAAACTAGCTCTAGATGCCATATGAACATGTAATATATCACAATAATTTATACTCTTCCTAAACTCAAAATAGCTTCTAATAGCTGTCTTTAACTTAGTAAACTTACTACCATCTTTCATAGTTGCTATAAATTTTAGATCTACTAGTTGATCCAATCCCCCTAGATAGTAGTTATTTATAACTGTTGAAACACCTCCTTGAACCTCTCTATCTGGTCCAATCATTAAAATTTTCATAAAAGAGCCTCCTAAATTATTTATCATTAATGCTATTTTTCTAATTTATAATTAAATAAAAATATATAAAACTTTTTACTTTTATTACTTTTTTACCTTTTTATGGTTTTAATTATACTTTTTAGTATTAATATAGTAAATTACACATTAGTATAACTACTTTATCTATTAAAAATAATTAATATAATATTTTTTATATATTTTAATTACTACTCTATACTTATTTTATAAATACTAAAGCTTTAGTTTTTTAATATTTCTTACCTAATTAAAAGTTCTATTACAAAATAAAATTTTACATTTTATGTAATTCATTATAGACTTTTACTTTTTTTGATTGTATAATTTTAATAGGAATTTATGTTGAGTTTGAAAAGGGTGATTAAATGAAGATTTTTATATTATGCAAATATCCAGTAATACACGAAGGAATTAAATCAATATTAAAAGAAAAGTATCCAAACCTCACCTCTTTTACTTCCATTGAGGATTGTTTTAAAGCATTAGATAATCATGATAATGATCTTATAAATGATACTGAAGATACTATTTTAATTATTACTTTATTTAAAGAGGATTTAAGATCAATAGACAATATCTTATCTATTAAGGATAATTATTCTAAGCTTAAATTATTAATTGTTGATTTTAATGAAAGTAAGGAGATGTTCTTTAAAGTATCAAAATTAAACGTTGATGGGTATATGCTTGGAACATTTGCTGAAGAAGATATTAATTATGCTCTTCATAAAATTTCTACTGGAACTAAGTTTTATGATAGAGAACTATTATATAGGTTAGTAGAAGATGAACCTGCTGCAACTATTACTGGAAAAAGCAACTTAGGAACTCCTCTAACTAGAAGAGAATTAGAAATACTTTCTCAATTATCTAATGGGTTAAGTAATTTTGAAATAGCTAAAAATCTTAACATAAGCGAAAATACTGTTAAAAAGCATATTAGCAATATATTTATTAAAATTAATGTTAAAGATAGAACTCAAGCTATTATTTATGCTTATGAATCTGGCTTAATTATCAAGCCATTGTTTTTATAAATTAGCGTTTGCATATTTTTAAATACAATAAGTAATGATAAACTCTTTATTTAAGATTTATCATTACTTATTTTTATTTTTAATATAACAAAAGACTTCGGAACTATTATTCATGTTAAAAGCTAGACCTTTATCCCCTATGACTTGTTTTCAAGTGTATCATACATAATTTTGTTATCTCCTGATAAATTTCTTTATCATTCTAATGCAGTATGTGTAAATGAAAATATCCGAAATTATGCTTAATATTATTTTGCAATAATATTAAAATACGTCTTGAACCATCATGTTCTTTTATAAAGCTTTTCTTTCTAACATTTCTTTTACTTAAGATAAATCGATATTTTCTCAATATTAAAATAATAAAGATACGCTATACCACTCTTAAGCTAATAGCCCAAAATCTTTTAAAGAGATAACACTATATAAATTTTTAAAACAGTAGCGAGGCATAACAAACATATTATGATTAGCTTCTATTTAATTATTTATAACTATCTTCACTATAAATAATTTTTAAAATTTATTACTTGTTACCTCTTATTAATGTTTTATCCTTTTTTAATTTAATTTATTCATATTTTTATAAAATTTTATAAATATTATTTTTTTGAATATATATTTTGCTTTTGGTCAATAATTTCTAAAGACTATTTAGGCCTAAAAGTTAAATTTTTTATTTAAAGGAGATGTGTAATGAAAACAATAATTAACTTTTTTAAAATCAAATCAAATTTAAAAAACAAAAAGAAGGGATTTACATTAATTGAGCTTGTAGCTGTCATGGCTATTATTGCAATACTTTCAGCCGCATTTATTCCTAGATTTGGTAACTATATTACTCAAGCTAAAAAGGTAAACATTTTAAATGAAGCAAAATCAATTGTTACTGCATATGAATCAGTAAAATATAAATCTACTACTAAAAATGAAAATGAAACTATAGGTTCTGATCTTCAAGGGGATAATTTACCTATTGAAAAAGATAGCTTAAAGAAACTAGGAAATGCAACAGTTGCTCAATGTAAATTACTTCTTGATACTGAAAATCATGATTTTACATTAAATGATAACACTATTACTATTTCTAATACAGATAGTTCTAAAGGAACAATAACTATAGAATAACACTTCTTATGATATTAAACTGTATTACTTAAAATAACTTATATAGCAATTATTTATACAAAATTTCACAATTAAATTAACATAATATTCAAATTAATTTATATAATAAATTTTATAATAAAAAGCTGTGTAAGGCTTCTGTAACATATCTATATTACAAGCCTTTACACAGCTCACTTTAAAAAATTTCAATAAATTATCTTATAAACTAAAAATTTCAATAAATTATCTTATAAACTAAAAAATTCAGTAAATGCTTTAATAGTATAATAATTATCCTTAACACTTGCTAATTCCCTTATTGAATGCATTCCAATAACTGGTGCCCCCATATCAATAACTGGAATAGTTAAATTTGCAGCTGTTACAGGTCCTATTGTAGTTCCTCCCCTAACATCTGATCTATTAACAAATTTTTGGAATGGAACACCTGCAGAATCACAAATTCCAGCAAATACAGCTCCATTAAAGCTATCTGTACTATAGCTTCCAGATGCAGCAATTTTTAATACTGGACCTCCTTCAAGAACTGGCCTATTTGTAGGATCATGCTTATCTCCTAAATTAGGATGAACAGCATGTGCTAAATCAGCAGATATCATTATAGACTTAGATAAAGCCCTATAATATCCTTCTCTATCCTTTCCTAATCCAATAGTAATTCTTTCTAAGATATTATTTAATAATGTAGAATTAGCCCCTTCTGCTGTTAAGCTTCCTATTTCCTCATTATCAATGCAAATCATAACCTTGGTTGCCTTATTTTCCTTACTATTTACCAATGCTTTAACACCAGCAAATACCATCCATAAATCATCAAATCTTCCTGAAGAAATAAGTTCTTCATTCATTCCTATTAATGACCCTTTTTCATATTCATATAATCCTAATTCAAAATTTAATATATCTTCTTTATTAACCTTAAGTTCTTGAGCAAGAATATTTATTAAATAATCTTCTTTTTCAAGCTTATCATTTATAAGTCCTAATAAAGGTAAAGTATCAACTTGTCTATTTATTTTATATCCTTCATTTACTTCTCTATTCATATGAATAGCTAAGCTTGGAATTATTAATAATGGCTTGTTAATATTTATTAATCTTATTTCTGGCTTTAATGGATATTTACCCTTTAATGCAACTTTACCAGCAATACTTAAAGGTCTGTCATACCATGTATGTAGTATTGGTCCACCATAAACTTCAGTATTTAATTTAACATATCTTCCTTCTGTAATCATTTGAGGATTTGGCTTTATTCTAAATCCTGGTACATCTGTATGTGCTCCAATAAGTCTAAAACCAACTTGCTCTATATCTTCACTACCTATTTCAAAAGCAATTAATGCTGAGTCGTTTTTTATAACATAATATTTACCATTTGATTTTAAATCCCATTTATCTTCTTCTTTTATTTCAATAAACCCATTTTCATTTAATATCCTTTGAGTAGCTTTTACTCCATGACATGCACTTGGACTATCATATAAAAAGTCTATTAATTCTATTGCTAGATTTCTTTCCATAGTTATTTACTCCTTTACTTAATGTATATATTTACTATACTTCATTTGTTATTTTTTCTCAACTCATTTGAACTTATAACCTTTTAATATATATTTCTTTAGTTCTTATTATTCTGTTATATCAAAATGTTGTTAACAACATTTTGATATAACAGAACCTCAATATAAAATTTTAAGTAATAATAAAAATAGACAAATCAGTAACTTCATTTATAAACTTATCTAATCATAAATTCCAACAACATTTTCCTATAACAAAATCCAATACTTAAATCATAACAACATTCTCCTATAACAAATACATATACATTTAATTAATATGCTCTTCATAGTAGCCTTAATTTTTAAAATTTTATGTCCCACCGTTGACTTTTATATTTCATTAAATTAGCATTATATAATAAACTTTCTTTTTAAATACAATTTTATTTGTATAAATTAATTAAAATAAACATAGGAGGACTTTTATGATCTCTAACTTTTTAATAAAAAAATTTATTAAAGAACCTGAAAACATATCTGATGTAAAAGTAAGAGAATCTTACGCTAATCTTGCTGGTATAATTGGAATAATTACTAATTCATTACTTTTTTTAATTAAATTATCAGTTGGATTACTTTCTAACTCAGTTTCAATTTTAGCTGATGCATTCAATAATTTATCAGATGCAGCTTCTTCTATAATAACTATCATAGGATTCAAAATGGCAAATAAACCTGCTGATGCTGAGCATCCTTTTGGACACGGACGTATAGAGTATATAACTGCAATGGTAGTTTCCTTTATGGTTATGCTTGTAGGGTTACAATTTGTTAAAACTTCTTTTCAAAAAATAATTACCCCTACTCCAGTATCATTTGAAACTATTCCATTTTTATTATTGCTAATTTCAATTGGCTTTAAATTATGGCTTTCAAAGTTTAACAAATCCATTGGTAATAAAATTAATTCTTCAACATTAAAAGCAACTGCAACTGATGCAATGGGTGATGTTTTTACTTCAAGTACTGTTGTTATTTCTTTTTTAATAGCTAAATTTACAACACTTCCTATTGATGGATACATAGGTATAATTGTTGCATTAGCTATAGTTTATTCTGGTTATTCTCTTATTAAAGAAACACTTAGTCCTCTTTTAGGAGAACCACCTGATCCAGCATTAGTAAATGATATAATTAATATGGTTATGTCTTACGATAATATTACTGGAATTCACGATTTAGTCGTTCATAATTATGGACCTGGTAGAATTATGGCTTCAATTCATGCTGAAATTCCTAGCAATATAGATATTATGAAAATTCATGATATTATAGATACTGCTGAAAGAGAAATTTCAAAAAAACTCAATATTTATTTAGTCATACACATGGATCCTATTTGTGTTGATACAGATGAAATAATTGAAGCTAGAAACATGGTCACATCAATTTTAAATAAATATGATGCAGTAAAATCATTTCATGATTTTAGAGTTGTTGGGGAAAATGATAAAAAAAATCTTGTTTTTGATATAGAAGTTTATCCTTCTAAGCTTAATCAATCAAATTCTCCAGAAAAACTATTATCACAAATAGAAGCTGATATTAAATTACATGCTCCTAAATATAATTGCATAATAACTTTAGATTTAGCATTATAAAATAGTTTGACTCAATTTAAAAGTAATTATTTCTCTTTTAAATTGAGTCATTTTTTTAAATAATTAAATTATAATAAATTTTATCTTCCATTAATTTATAATATTCAGTCTTTTCCTCTGGCCTTCTTTTAGAATACCATTTAATCAATTCATCAATAACTTTATAAACACCGTTATTTAAAAGTTTAGTCAATTTTTTAACAATAATTAATTCTTCAACTGTTACTATACTACTTATCTCAAATTCTTTAAGCTTTTTCTTTAAATATATATATTCACATTTCTTTACACCCAAGTGTTCTCCTTGCATTGCAATATTAAATAATTCTTTATATTTATCACTATCATATAAATCATTTTCATATAAAAAAACAGCAAGATTTCCATAACAATTTAAATTTCCAAGCTCTATTCCATCCTTATATAAATTTATTATTTCATCTTTACTCATATTAATTAAATTATTTTCTCCTAAATTTGCTTTAATAAAATTTGCTGTTCCCTTATCTATTTCTTCTATTTCATTAATTAACTCATTTCCTCTTTCTTTATTTTCCTCAATTCCAATTCCTTTATAACAATAATATATTAATCTTTCTTTTCCTTTTAATACATCTAAATCTATTAACTTAAACACATAATAAATTGCCTTAATATCATTTCTCTTGTTTCCAATTCCTTTTTCATATATTTGTATAAGATTTTCTACCCCATCTATATCATTTTTATTAGCTGATTTTTCATACCATTTAATAGCTAAATTTATATTTCTAGATAAAAATATTCCTTTCTTATACCAATCTCCAAGCTTATTCATTGCTTTAATACAATTCTTTTCTGCTGCAAGGTTATAATATTGATAAGCCTTTTCATAATCTTGCATTACACCTATACCTTTTTCATATATATATCCAAACTTAAAAATTGATTCTTTTAATTCATATTCTACTCCAAATTTAATATATTCAACTAATTCACTCCTATTTATATCCTTCTTTTCACTTAATTCATTTATCATAATAGATGCTAAATAATCAGCTGCATAAGGTGAATTTAGCCTATATGCTTCCTTTAATAATCTTTTTACTATTTCTGTTGTTTTTTCTCCAAATTTATTTAATCTTAAATATGCAACTGCAAGAACATACATCGCATGAGGCTCTTTCCTTGCTGCTGCAAATTCAATATATTCTATTGCTTTTTCTAAATTTCTTTCAATTCCTTCTCCATTGTAATACATTATTCCAAGTCTTTGAGTACATTTTAAATTCCCTTCTTCATGCCCCTCTTCATAAGTTGAAATAGCTTGATTAATAAGTCCCTCATCTTCATACAACTTTCCAAGTTTAAAGTAAATACTCTTATCACCAAATTCTATTGCTTTATTATAAAGTTCTATTGCAGAATATAAGTCCTTTTTAACATGCAAACCCTTTAAATACATTTCAGCCAATGATTCTATACAATTAGTATCTAAAGCAATATAACCCTTAGATAAATAATTAAATGCCCTTTTATAATCCTCTTCAATGTATATTCCCTCTAAATAAGACCTTCCAATTATATAATATGCATCTTCATAGTCATTTTCAGCAGCTTTTTCCATCCAATAATAAGCTCTTATTAAATTTTCTTCACATCCCTCTCCATTTTTATACATTAATGATAATGCATATTGTGATGCTGGAAAATTACACCTTGCAGCTTTACTATGCCATTTAAATGCAGTATTTAAGTCTTTTTCAACACCTAACCCATTATAATAACATCGCCCCAACTGATAATATGCTGCTGCATATTCATTTTCTGCACTTTTTTGAAACCACATAAAGGCTTTATAATAATCCTTTGGCAATCCATTTCCTTCTGCATATAAAACTCCTATTGAATACTGTGAAAAAGCATTTCCCTTGTTTGCTGCTTTATAATACCACTGATATGCTATTTCATAATTTCTAGATATTCCAATTCCTCTATCATAAAATAATCCTAAATAACTTTCAGCATATTCATCATTAAACTTTGCAGCTTCCAAAAAATATTTATATGCTGTTTTATAATTTCTCTTTACTCCTCTTCCAAAATAATATTTTTCGCCTTCTTCAACTAAGGAATGTGATAATTCTATTTCTTTTTCTTCTATATCTGAAAAATTAATCATCATAGACTTATTACTTTTTAAATCATTATTAGTAATTAACTTTGACTTTCTTAAATACTTTTTAAAGATTTCTTTTTCTTCTTCCAATAAATTTTCTAAAAATAATGAATAATTTTCACTACCATAATTAATTACAAACCAAACTAAAACTTCATATATAAGTTTTAATTTTTTAATTTCCTCTTTTTCATGATTTTTATCAATGCTTTTACTTTCATTTAAGCTTTGCTCAACACTTTCTCTATTATTTTCATTACATACACCACTTTTTATTTCTATATCTGTTTTATTAATATTACTCTTTACTATTTTTCCCCATAATATTATCTTTTCTACTATTTCATTAGGAATAACACCTATTTCTTTTAATACTTCTAATCTTTTTAAGCATTCTTCATTTTCATCATATAAAACTTTATTTTGTTTAGAAATATAATAAATAATATCATTTATTACATCATTCACTTCTTTATTTATCATTTCTAAATTAGTTTGATCTTTTAATTTATTTAAATCTTCATATATATCATTAAACTCCAATTTTAGAAAATCATAATTAAAGCTTTTATCCATATGGCCTCCAAAATTGTTATTATTCCTACTATTAGTTTATTATATGGTTAATATCTTTATTAATAATATTTTTTTATAAAATAAAAATAAACAAATTATTTTTCTATAATAACTTGTTTATTAAATATAATTTATTATAATACCTTAGATAAAAAGTCTATTGTTCTTGGATTCTTTGGATTTGAGAATATTTCTTCAGGAGTTCCCTCTTCCATTATATTTCCCTTATCCATAAAAAGAATTCTATCTCCAACTTCCCTTGCAAATCCCATTTCATGAGTTACAACAACCATTGTCATACCTTCCTTGGCAAGTTCCTTCATAACATTTAAAACTTCACCAACCATTTCGGGATCTAATGCAGAAGTTGGTTCATCAAATAACATAACATCTGGGTCCATAGCTAATGCCCTTGCTATTGCTATTCTTTGCTTTTGCCCACCAGATAAAGATGATGGGTATGCATCTGCCTTATTAAGCAATCCAACTCTATCAAGAAGCTCTTTTGCCTTCTTTTCAGCATCAGCCTTGCTAACTCCCTTAACCTTAATAGGAGCTATTGTTAGATTATCTAATACTGTTTTATGTGGAAAAAGATTAAATTGTTGAAACACCATGCCCATCTTTTCCCTAATTTTATTTATATCAACTTTTTTATCAGTAATATTTTTTCCCTCAAAAATTATTTCTCCTGAAGTTGGAACTTCTAATAGGTTCAAGCATCTTAAAAATGTACTTTTTCCTGAACCTGATGGTCCTATTACAACTACAACTTCACCTTTTTCTATATGCTCATTTATTCCTTTTAAAACTTCATTTTTTTCAAAACTTTTATGGAGATTATTAACGCGAATCACTTTTTTTCATTCTCCTTTCTATAAGAGATATTATTCTACCTAATGTAAATGTCATAATAAAATAGAAACCTGCAGCTACTATATATGGTTCTAATCCTAAATATGTAGATCCTACAACTACTTTACCTGCAAACATTAATTCATTAACACCAATTATTGATGCCATTGATGATTCCTTAATTATTGCAACAAACTCATTACCTATAGCAGGTAATATATTTTTAACAGCTTGTGGTATTACAATTAACATCATAGCTGTGCTTTTCTTCATCCCTAAACTTCTTGCTGCTTCCATTTGTCCTTTATCAACTGCTTCTATACCAGCTCTTACTATCTCAGATACATATGCTGCTGAATTTAAAGCAATTGCTATTATTGCTGATGTAAATGGACTTAAATCTATTCCAAAAAACATCTTAGAACCTGCATACATAATTAAGATTTGTAATAACATTGGTGTTCCTCTAACTATTTCAATATAAATTACTGCTAATATCTTTAAAGGTTTGATTTTCCAAACATGAAAATTTGAAGTCTTCATAAAAAATAATAAAGATCCAAATATAGCTCCAAAAAATACTGTAATTAAAGAAATTAATAATGTATATTTAACACCTTCAAGATAATAAGGCAAATAATTTGGTACAAAACTAAAATCAAAATGCATTTTTTATCCTCCTATTTTTTCTATAATAAAATTTACTATTTAGCAGGGCCTATACCATATTAGACTCTGCTATAACTAAATTTTATATTTCTAAATTCCCCTTATTTTTATTATCTTATATTTATAATATTTATTATTCTTCAACAATATTTGCTGTTGCTGCTAATTCATTAGCCTTTTCTATATATTCATCCATTTTTCCTGATTCATTTAACTCTGTGATAACTTCATTAACCTTTGCTAATAATTGTGGATTATTTTTAGCAATACCAACTGCATTTCCACCTGTTTGTTCTTCGTATATTGGTTTTCCTACTGCTAATTCTGGATTGCTTTTAACAGCCATTTCTGCAACTGGCTTTTCCATAACTATTGCATCAACCTTTCCAGCTTTTAATTCTAAAATTAAATTATTAATATTAGATAATTGTTGCAAATTTACATTTGGAATTTCTGTTTTTGCTATTTTTTCTTGTGTTGAACCTAATTGTACTCCAACTTTTGCACCTTCTAAATCTGCAAATGTTTGATACTTGTCCGCATCTTCAGCTCTAACTAATATTCCATGTTTTGAATTATAATAAACTTCTGAGAAATCTACCACTTTAGCTCTTTCTTCAGTTGGATTCATTCCTGAAATTACAAGGTCAACCTTTCCTGCTGGTAAAGCTGATACTAAAGCATCAAAATCCATTTCTTGAATTACTAAATTAACCCCTATTTTATTTGCAATTTCATTTGCTATATCAACATCAAATCCACCTATAACATCTTTTCCATTTTCATCTATATAATGAAACTCATATGGTGCATAATCAGCACTCATTCCCACAACTAATTTACCATTCTTTTGTATCTTTTCTAATAAATCAGTTTTTGAAGCAGAATTTTTATCATTAGAAGAACCACATCCTGCAAGCCCCATTGTCATTATTCCTAAAACTGCTGTAGCAATTATTTTTTTCATTAATCCCTTTTTCATATTTAAATCCCCCTTAAAATTTATGTATTCTTGAACTCTTCCTTAAGCACAGCATAATTATACACCGTTAAATTATATTTATGCAATACTTTTTTATAAAATTTTATATTTATGCATATAAAACATAGAATTCATGCATAAACACTATGTTTTATATGCATAAATCTTACTTTAAATAAATTTTATAATAATCTTATTGTGATTATATGCATATTTTATGGCATAAGTCTTATATTTATTTTTCATTAATTAATCAATATTTAAATAAATTACTGAATTTTGTCCATTTTTTAATATATTATGAATAAAATATTATGGATAATCTATTTTTATTAGGAGTGAATTTAATGACAACGTTAAAAGAAAGGCATCTCTTTCCTGGTGGTAATACCTCTAAAGGATTTTATTCTTTATATAGATATGTACTTTCTCAAGATGATGCAAAACGTATACTTTGTATAAAGGGTGGTCCTGGAACAGGAAAATCACAACTTATGAAAAAAGTTGGAGCTTATTTTGCTAAAAAAGGATATACAATAGAATATCATCATTGTTCTTCTGATCCTAATTCTTTGGATGGTGTTCTAATTAAAGAATTAAACATAGCATTATTAGATGGAACTTCTCCTCATATTGTAGATCCTATTAATCCTGGAGCTGTTGATGAAATTCTTAATATGGGTGATGCATTAAATATAGATATGCTTGCCAAAAACAAAAAAGAAATTATTTATTTAAATAAAGAAATAGGTAAAAACTTCAAAAGAGCTTATAGGTATCTAGGGTCTGCAAGATGTATTCATGATGATTGGAGCAGTTTAAATTATGAATCTTTAGATTCTAATAAAATTTCTAATATTATTGAAAATCTAAAAAATAATATATTTAAGTCTGATAAAATTGGATATGGAAGTGAACGTCACCTTTTTGCTACAGCAATTACACCTAATGGAATAATTACTTATGCAGATCAACTTAGTAGTGAATTTAAAAAAAAATATGTATTAACTGGTGGTCCAGGATTTGGGAAAACTGATATTTTAAAATTCATAGGAAGTAGCGGTCAAAAGAAAGGTTATTTTATTGAATATATGCATGACCCATTTGTACCTGAGCGAATTGAGCATATCTTTATCCCTGAAACATCAACATGTATTATAACAAATAATGAAATTAATCAAGCTAATTATACTGGAATCGAATATAACTTATTTGATTATACTAAATCTGCTTTATCTACTTCTAAAAAAGATGATATAAAATATAATAGTGATTTATTTTATGAATTAATTAATAAGGGAATTTCATTAATTCATAATGCCCATTTACTTCATGATGAATTAGAAAGTTATTATATTAAAGCAATGGATTTTGCTTTTGCTGATAATATTTATAACAAAGTTATTAATAAATTAGAAAAATATGAATAGTTAAAATAAAATGAGTACAATATTACCCACTAGTATATTGTACTCATTTTTAATTAATCTTCTAAATTTATATTCTTTGATATTATATCATAACCTGTATAAGCCATAGCTAAAGCTGCAATTAATAATCTATCATGAGCTTTATCAGTTATTGTTGAATTTGCCATTTCAACACTATGTCCTACCATTGGGCAATCTGTTAATCCAATATAAGGATGAATTGTTGCTGTAACATGACTAACATTTCCTATATCACTTGAACCCCCAGTTGCTTTTGCTTCTTTTATATCTGTAATTCCTAATTCTCTTAAGTTATTATTAAATAATTCCGATAACTTTTCATTAGTCTTTAAGTCATCATATGGTAATTCATATCTTTCCATTTCAAGAGTTGCACCAGTCATTAAAGCTGCACCTTCTGCAATCTTTTTAACCTTTTCTACAACTTCGCTTAATCTCTCCTTCGTAGATGCTCTAAAATAAAAATCTGCAACTGCTTCACCTGGAACTATATTAGCTGCAGCTCCACCTTTAGTTATTATTCCATGCATCTTTACATCTGGTGTTACATGTTGACGAAGTGCATCTATTCCATTAAATAATTTAATAACACTATTTAATGCATTTATTCCCTTTTCTGGACAAGATGCTGCATGAGCAGTTTTACCTTTATATATAAATCTTATAGGATATAAAGCACTACTTGATCCACTTGCTCTAGTTTCACCATCTGGATGAACTATCATTGCTGCATCTAATTCATCAAATGCACCTGCTTCTGCTAAAATAACCTTTCCTCCATTTGTTTCTTCTGCTGGAGTTCCATAAACTATAACTTTTCCTCCAATTTCAGATAAAACCTTACTTAAAGATACACCTGCACCACAAGACATAGCACCTATCATATTATGACCACATCCATGCCCTATTTCAGGAAGTGCATCATATTCACATAAGTATCCTATATTTTTTCCTTCTTTTCCACTATCAAAAGTAGCTTTAAAAGCTGTATCCATTCCTGCATAAGGACATTCTATTTCAAATCCATGTTCCTTTAAAAATCTAGTTAAAGCTTCAACAGCCTTATATTCTTGATTTCCCAATTCTGGATTATTATATATGTAATCACTTATTTCATATAACTTTTCTTTAATTAATTGAGCTTCATTATATATTACTTTTCTCATTTCTACACCTAACCCTTCTTTAGTTTGTAGTTTATAGTGAGTAGTTAGTAGCTGGGGCTGTCTCACTAAAAATTTTATACACAATATATTGTAGTATTTATTCTTAATGCGACATCCCCCTTAAATATATTTTTCTAAAATTCAGCGTTAGCTGAATTTTTTCATTAAGTCCAAACTACTAACTCCCCACTACTAACTCTCTTAAGCCCATCCAATCATCATTGCACATGTTATAAATATAATTGCAAGTGCAAATAGTATTATTTGTAATGGTAAAATCCATTTAAACCACTTTGAATATGGTATTCCTGCCATACCTAAACATGCCATTAAAACTCCTGATGTTGGGAAAATAGCATTTGAAAATCCATCCCCTAATTGGAATATTAAAACAGTTGTTTGTCTTGATATATCAAGTAAATCACCAAGTGGTGCTAATATTGGCATAGTTAATGCTGCTTGCCCTGAACCTGAGATAACAAAGAAGTTTATGAACATTTGAACTGGTAACATTACGCATGCAGCTAATAATGATGGTAATTTACCTATAAATGATGATAAACCATATAATATTGTATCTATTATTTGAGAATTTTCAGCAATTATAACTATAGCTCTTGCAAATCCAATTACCATAGCAGCTCCAATCATATCTTTAGCTCCTGCTACAAATGCATCTGCCATTTCATCAGCTTTTAATCCACCAACTATTCCTGCAAATATTCCTGTTATTAAAAATACAGCTGCTATTTCTGGAATCCAGAAACCTTTTCTTAAAACTCCCCATATAATAACTGCTAAACAAACACCAATAGATGCAATAATAATTTTATGTGAAAGTGTAAACTTAACTTCTTCATTTTCACTTTTATTTAATTTTTTACGTTTTTCTTCATCTAATTTATACATTGGACTAAGTTGTGGATTCTTTTTGATTCTTTTTGCATAAATCATTAAGAAAATAATCCCTACTATTGTAGTTATAACCCATAAAATACTACGATATACTACTCCTGAAAATAAGGTAATTTCAGCTATTGATTGTGCTATACCTACTGTAAATGGATTTAGCATTGCTGTTGCAAACCCTACGATACATCCTAAATAACTTATTCCTACTGCTAATATACTGTCAAATCCAAGTGCTAACATTAATGGTGTTAAAATTGTTATAAATGGTATAGCTTCTTCTGTCATACCAAAAGTTGCTCCACCAAGTGAAAACAATGTAAATATAATAGGAATTATTAATAATTCATTTCCCTTAAAAATACTAACAACCTTTGCAATAGCTGAATCTATTGCTTTTGTTCTCGTTATTAAACTAAATGCACCACCAACTATAAATAAAAATGCTATAATTTCAGCGGATTGTTCTAATCCACTTATAGGTGCTTGCATTACTGAAAACAATCCTTGTGCTTCATTTTCAACATAGTGGAATGAACCATTTAATACTACTGTTTTACTTTGTCCATTTACATCAGCTATTACTCTATCATATGAACCACCAGGAACTATGTATGTTGCTATTGCCATTAGTATTATTATTGAAAAAATAATAACTAATGTATGTGGGACTTTTATTCCATTACTAAAATTCTTTAAAAATCCCTTTTTTTCATTATTTACTGCATTTTGCATAGCTAAAAACTCCCCCTAAGCATTATTTCGACATCATAGATGAAGGAGATATATATTAAAAATAACTTTTTAAGAACAAAGTTGCTATCGCCACGTCAACTTCGTGGTATAAAATTTACAACTTTAAATATTGAAATCCATTGATATAACTAGCTTTACAATTTCCTATACATAAAAAAGTCTTGAGTTTATCACTCAAGACCATATCACTACAAAAACTAATTTTAATTTATCATTTGTAAAAATATAATCATATTAGTGATAGCTCTTCACAAAATGTGACAGTGTTATATATATTATATATAACCCCAATAATATAACCTCAAAGCATTAGCTATATATTTCGGCGAAATTTCCTTTCTATTTACATCTTTGTGCTTACCTCCGCAAATATACTATTAAATATCGCAACCTCTACCTACTTCATATCTATTCGTCCTTTATAATATACAATTTTTTATGCATATTGTAAAGTTATTTTTGCATAAATATAAATTTTAAAATATTTTTATAAAAAAGTATATTTTTATTAAGGATTTAAATAAAATATCTTTTTGTACATTCTGCTATTTTTTGTAGTTTTCAGTTATCGATTAAGTTCTTCTACCTCACTATCATGACCTTTGATTCTTTTAGACTTAAAATTATCCATAATCATTATAATTTAATACTTTATATTGGGTGGTCGCACTAAAATTTTTATACACAATATATTGTAGTATTTATTCTTAATGCGACATCCCCGTTCCTATATTCTACCCATCCTATAATTTACTACTTTTAATCTATGAAGTGCTCTTGTTGCCATAATATATTTAACTAAATCATCAGTATTATCATCAAAATTAACTATTATAACACCATCAAATTCAAGTCCTTTAGCATAATAAGAAGGAACTATAACTTTTCCCCCTCTATAAATAACATCTTCTCTATCAAAAGCTAAAAGTTTAGTAAACTTTTTAAGTTCAGGTGCTATTTTCTTAAGTTCTTCTTTATCTTTAGTTATAATTGCAATATTATCATAATTTTCATCATCATAATCTTCTAATGTTTCTAAAATAGTATCTATTAAATCATCTTCATCTTTAACTTCCACTTCTTCAACATCAAACTTACCTTTTCTAACAAATGGTACTATTGCATTTTCATCTAATAACTTACTTGCATACTCCATAATTTGGAATGTAGATCTATAACTCTTATTTAAGGCATAATTCTTAACAAATCCGCCAAATAAAGATTTAAGCTTAAGCATAGCTGGCTCTTCTTCTACTTTTATAAGCCTTTGATTCGAATCTCCAACTATAGTATAACTCTTACATCCTGTTAATTCCTTTAATACAATGAACTGAAGCATGCTATAATCTTGAGCTTCATCAATTACTATATGCTTAATTTCTTTACTAGCTTTCTTACCATCAAGCTTAATCATTAAATAAAGTATTGCTGGTAAATCTAAGTATGATAAATTTTCAGTATTAGTAAATTCTTTATAAATATCTACTATGCTTTCATTATCTATCCACTTTGCTAAGTTTTCCTTTTGAATCATTAGTTCTCTAACAATTTCTCTAATCCTTATTTTTCTTTGGAATTCTATATTATTTTGTTCAATAACTAATTGTTCTTCTGTTAAAGAAGCTAATTTTCCCTTCACTTCAGCATTTAAATTTCTTACTAATTCATCTCTCTTATCTTTAAGCTTTTCAGTAATTATTCTCTTTATTTTTTTGCTTCTTCTAAATAAAGGCATATACTTATAGTAATTTTCAAACAAGTCATTAATTTCTTCTATTGAAACTACTTCTTCATCAAAGAATTTAGCTGCCTGAACATTAAAATAACTATTTTCTAAGTCCTCACATTTCTTATCTAATACAGATATAAATCCTTCTCCAGCCTTATATTTAATTTCATTTATAACTTCTTCATTACCTTTTAAAACTTCTTCTAAATAAGCTGTAAAATCAATTACTGGTTCATTTAATCCAATTTCATTTATTACAAAATGAGAAAACGTTTGTTGATTAACATTACTTTCACCTAAAGTAGGAAGAACCTCCCCTATATAATCAATGAATATATCATTAGGTCCTAATATTAATACCTTATCGCCTAACTGCTCTCTGAAATTGTATAAAAGATAAGCAACTCTATGAAGTGCAATTGTAGTCTTACCAGAACCTGCAACACCGTTAACTACTACAACCTTTATTCTTTCTTCTCTTATGATTTCATCTTGCTCCTTTTGGATAGTCATAACTATATCCTTAAGCTTTTCTCCTGCATTTGATGATAAAATCATTTGAAGAATATCATCTTTAACATCAATATCTGAATCGAAGAACCCCTCTAATTTTCCTTTTTTAATCATTATTTGTCTTCTTGCTAATATATCTACTAGAACTTCTCCAGCTGGTGACTTGTAACTAGTTTCACCTAATGTTCCCTTATAAAATAATGATGCAACTGGTGCTCTCCAATCTACTATGGCAGCATCAAAATTTCCTTCTGGAGTTAATCCATATCTACCAACATATATTTGTTCTGCATATCCATTATCCTCAAAATTAACTTTTCCAAAGTAAGGTGATTCCTTTAACTTTGTAAATTCAGCTAATTTTTTATCTATAGTTCTATACATTTCTTCTTTTACATATCTCTCATGATCGAAATATTCCATTACTTTATCTTCGTCATCTCTATACTCTTCAATAAACTTCTTTCTATATTCTAATATGTAATCTGAAACATCTTTTCTTTTTTGTATGTAATTTAATATTTCCTGACTTAATAAATTCAAAGTATATTCTAAATTTTGCTCTTCTTGTAAAAACTCAAAATTATTCAAAATAAACCCCTCCACGATTTTTTTAGTTGTAAGTTTCAAGTGACAAGTGAAAAGTGAAAAGCTTTGGTATAAATTCAGCCTTAGCTGAATTTTATAAAATAAATTTAAGAAATTCCCTAAGGAATTCCATCCACAACTTGCCACTTACCACTTGCCACTTACTAACAATGTTTAAGGAGTTAAGCTTGTTTTACTGCTTAACTCCTTATTATCATAATTAAATATTTTTTAATTTATTGATTTAAAAACATAAATAATCAATATTTTTATTATTTATCTTCCTTATCCATATCTAATAAAACTTCAGACTTTGATTCTTCTGCTTCTTTAATTATATTTTCTTCTTCTTGCTCAACAGCTTCTATAACCTCTTGAGCTACTTTCCTATCGTGCAGCTCTTCTGCTGTATCAGCACAAGCTTCTGTATATTTTTTATTTATTTCAAGTTCTCTACTCTTCTTTTCTTCTTCTCTTTTTTCCTTTAGTTCTGGATATTTTTCATATACAAACTTAAAGAATTCATCTCCAAAAATAGTTTCCTTTTCTAACAGGTATTCAGAAATTTTATCTAATAAATCTCTATTTTCTCTTAATATTTCTCTTGCCTTTTGATGACATTCCCTTATTATACTTAAAACCTCTTTATCTATTAAAGTTGATGTTTCCTCACTACAATTTCTAACAGCTCTTCCATCTAAATATCTATTTTGAACTGATTCTAATGCCATCATATCAAAATTATCAGTCATACCATAAATAGTTACCATATTTCTTGCTGTTTGAGTTGCTCTTTCAATATCATTAGAAGCACCTGTAGATACAAGATTAAATACTTCTTCTTCTGCAGCTCTACCACCTAACATAACCATTATTTGATTCATAAGTTCTTCTTTAGAAACAAGGTATTTTTCCTCTTCTGGAAGTTGCATAGTATATCCTAATGCTCCCATTGTTCTAGGAACTATTGTTATTTTATGAACTGGATCTGTCCCTTCTAAAAGCCCTGCAACCAATGCATGCCCAACCTCATGGAAAGCAACAACTTCTCTTTCTTTATTAGAAAGTATTCTATCTTTCTTTTCTTTCCCTGCAATTATAACTTCAACTGCTTCTTCTAAATCCTCTTGAATAACTTCTTCTCTTCCACTTCTAACTGCTCTTAATGCTGCTTCATTTACTATATTAGCAAGATCAGCTCCTACAGCTCCTGGGGTTCCTTTTGCAATTGATTCTAAGTTAACATTTGATGACATTTTAACATCCTTAGAATGAACATTTAATATTGCAATTCTTCCTTTTAAATCTGGTCTATCAACAATAACTCTTCTATCAAATCTACCTGGTCTTAAAAGTGCTTTATCTAGTATTTCAGGTCTATTTGTTGCACCTAAAATAACTATTCCCTTTGATGTATCAAACCCATCCATTTCAGTAAGTAATTGATTTAAAGTTTGCTCTCTTTCATCATTGCTTTGCATTTGACTATCTCTGCTCTTACCAATAGAGTCAATTTCATCTATAAATATTATACAAGGAGCCATTTTTTCAGCTTCTTTAAATAAATCTCTTACTTTAGCAGCTCCCATACCAACAAACATCTCAATGAAAGTTGAACCTGAAACTGAAAGGAATGGAACCTTTGCCTCACCAGCAACCGCCTTTGCTATAAGTGTTTTACCTGTTCCTGGAGGCCCTACTAAAAGTGCTCCCTTAGGTAATTTAGCACCTATTTCAGTATATCTCTTTGGATTATGAAGGAAATCTATTATTTCTGTTAATGATTCTTTAGCTTCATCTTGACCAGCTACATCTTCAAAGCTTACCTTAATATCTTTTTCTACATAAACTTTAGCATTACTTTTTCCTAAGCCACCCATTCCCATTGGGCCGCCACCCATCTTCTTAGACATTTTGTTAAATACAAATCTAACTATAAAGAACATTATAACTAATGGTAATACATTTATTATTATAAAATCCATAAACACTGATTGTTGTTTAGTTATTTCTGGATAATATTCTACATTATTATCTATTAATAACTTTATTAAATTAGGATTATCTGCATTTCCTGTATATAAAACTTTTCCTTTCATTTCACTTGAATCTTGTGGTGTGATTACAAGTGCTGTTCCATCTACTGTAACTTTCTTTACTTCCTTATTTTCAACCATTTTAACAAATTCATTATATGAAATTTCTTTAGTAGTTAACATTTCTTTTGCAGTTGAAAATGAATATAAGAATAAGAAAGCTACTACAACATATATTAACAAGAATTTGCCATTCTTTTTCTTGTCTCCATCTTTTCTATTATTTACATTATTATTCATATTTTTTTAATCTCCTACTAATCCTAAAATCTTTCTCAAAACTCTTATTTTATTTTTCCAAATTCACTCCAAGGATATACTTTTATTTGAGCCTTTCCTTTTATTTTACTACCATCAATATACGGATTTTCCCAATACCTTGAATCTAATGACCAGTATCTATTATCTCCTAAGAAAAAATACTTACCTTCAGGTACTTCGAATTCTCCACTATAATTATCTGCAGTTCCTATGTAATTTTCTTTTAGTGTTTCACCATTTACAGTTACAATCCCATCTTTGATAACTACCTTATCACCTGGTAATCCTATTAATCTTTTAATCATATCTTCATTTTTTTCATCTGAATGAAACACCACTATATCTCCACGCTTAAGTTTTTCTGGATTATAAATTCTTGTAACAAATAATCTATCACCAACATTTAATGTTGGAACCATAGATTCAGATGGAATTTTAACCTTAAAAATTAAAAACTTATTAATTAAAAATGCTAATACTAATGCTATTAATATTGGTACAACCCATTCAGTAAAGAAATTTGTTTTTTTTAATTCTATTCTCACTCTTCCCACATACCTTTCATTAAAATGCTTATTTCTTTTTTTCTCTTGTTAGTTGCTTCTATGTTTACTTTAGGTAAATTATTTTCATTTATAATTACTACATCACCTTCATTAGGTTTAATACAAAATGAATTTATATTTTTTGAAATTATATTATGATTCTCATCTTCTAAGATAACATAATCTTCTTCTATCCTATCAATTATAAATTTTTGTTCCTTCATATATACTATACTAACCCTCTTTTCCTTTATATATAATATAGATTATTAATTAAAATCTATATATGTTGGATAGTTATATTAAGTATACCATATTTATATAATAACTAATAGTATTACTCTTCATTATATACATTTATTATGTCAATTTTGTTACAACAAAAAATTTTATTAACGCTATATATATTTTATATATATTTTAATTTATTATAATATTGTAATAAAAAAATAGCCATACCTAAATTTGATATAGCTACTTATATATAATCTTTATAAATTCTTAAAATTTTATTTTCATTATATACAAAGTTGAAAACTCTTTAAATTTCTAAAGCTAAAAGTTCTTCATAACTTTGTCTTTTAGATACAACTCTTACAATACCATCCTTAACAAATATTACAGGAGCTTTAGGATTCTTATTATAATTACTTGACATTGAAAATCCATATGCACCAGTTGAAAATACAGCAAGAATATCACCTATTTCAGGATTTTGAATACATATATCATCAATAAATACATCTCCTGATTCACAACATTTTCCTGCTATAGCTACTCTTGTATCTAATTTTTCATTCATCTTATTTGCAATTGCCATTTCATATTTTGCTCCATATAAAGCAGGTCTTATATTATCAGTCATCCCTCCATCTACAGAAACGTAAGTCCTTACACCTTGTATATTTTTAATTGCTCCAATTGTATAAAGTGTAATTCCAGCATTTCCAACTATTGATCTTCCTGGTTCTATCGTTAATATAGGTTTTTCTACATTTAAATTTGAACATACCTCATCAACTTTTTTCAATATTACTTTACAATACTCTTTTATTGATTTTGGATTATCCCCATCAGTATAATGTATACCAAACCCACCACCTAAATCTAATTCGTGTATAGTATATCCAGTCTGTTCTTTAATTTCTTTTATAAACTTCATCATAATTTCAACAGCATCTTCATAAGGTTCTGTTTCAAAAATTTGGGATCCTATATGACAGTGTAATCCCTTTAAATTTAAATTTTCACAATTTAATGCATGTTTTACTGCCTCCATAATTGTTTCTCCAACTGGAGCAAATCCAAATTTAGAATCTATTTGTCCTGTCTTTATATACTCATGAGTATGAGCTTCTATTCCTGGTGTTAATCTTAAATAAATATCTTGTATCTTATTATATCTTTTTGATTCTTTATTTAACATTTTCATTTCACTTAAATTATCTACAACAAATCTTCCAACACCAAGTTTAACACCTAATTCAATTTCCCCCCTACTTTTATTATTTCCATGGAAATATACTTTATTTAAAGGAAATCCAGCTTTATAAGCAGTAAATAACTCTCCCCCTGATACTACATCTAAATAAAGACCCTGTTCTTCTACTAATTTACACATTGCTTTTGTCAAAAAAGCCTTTCCAGCATAAGCTACCTTATTATTTTCTTCCTTACATTTAAAATTATCATAGTAATCTTTACAAGTATTTATCAATAACTTCTCATCCATTACATATAATGGAGATCCAAATTCTCTAACTAAATGACTACAACTAACACCTCCTACTAATAATTCATTGTTTTTAACTTTCATTGCCCCAAATAATTTCATTATTATACCTCCAATAATCTATTTAATTAGAAGCCATTTATTATAAACCTCATTCATAAACTATTTAAAAATTATATTTAATCTACAAATTATTAACTTTTATTTAAAATAACGATAAAAAACTACCCATATAAAAACCTATAAGGGTAGTTTACTTATTAAAATGCAAGTTTTATTCACAAAATAAACTCAATTTTTTTGATTGAATAATTGCACCTTTTTAGCACTCCACTTTCGTGACAGTTATGCATATGTTATATACATACCCAGAAATACCCCTTTACATAAAATATTCCTTCGGCTACTATACCTTTCATAAATTATCATAGCCCGTCAGCTCCAATTTATTACTATTTATAAATAGCACCTCTAACATAGGTTTTTTATAAAATTTTATTTAAATAATTAAAATAACATATTTTCATCAATAATAAATCTATTATATATGATATGTACATTGTTATTAATATGATACCATATTATTTAAATTATTCAACCATATTTTATTTTTTATGATAATTTTTCTATAAACTTCTATATTTATCCATCAAACTACTCATAGTATCTCCATTTGTTGGTGGTGTATAAGTTATAGCATTTGCACCTGCCTCTATTGTTTTTCTTATCGTTTCTTCATTTGGTCCACCTGTAGCTATTACTGGGAAGTTTGGAAATTCTTCTTTTATTTTTCTAACTATATTGGGAGTATCTTTTCCACCTGAAACATTTAATATTGTTGCTCCAGATTCTATTCTTTTTCTTATGTCTTCATTAATAGATACTACTGTAACTATTAATGGTATATCTATAGTTTCCCTAATTCTTGAAACAACTTCATTTGAAGTAGGTGCATTTACAACTACTCCCATAGCCCCTTTAAATTCTGCATCTAATGCTAAATTAACTACCCTCTTTCCTTGAGTTATTCCTCCCCCAACTCCACAAAAGACTGGCACATCTGCTGCCATTACTAATGCTGATGTTATTAACGGCTGAGGAGTAAATGGATATACTGCAATTATTGCATCTGCATTTGTATTTCTAATTATTGCAACATCTGTTGTAAATAGTAAAGATTTTATTCTTTTGCCAAAAATTTTTATCCCTGAACAATCCCTAATACATGAAGGAACTTCTACAACATGACTTCTTAAAAGTCCTTTTATTTCAGGCACATTTTTATGTCTCTTATTCTCCATCTAAACACTCCTAACACTAATTTTATAGATATAATTATACTATTTAAATTTAATATTTAAAGAACTTTAAGTTAATATTATTTCTACTTCTTCATTTATTTCTATTCCATCTTCCGTTACTATACAATTATATGCAAAAATATCCACATCATTTTTTGCTGCAATTCTCAATGCTTCTCCAAATTCCTTATCTCTTTCATTATTTGGCGAAAACTTATTAACATCTTCTAATTGTATTAAAAACATTACACCAGCACCATATCCATTATTTTTAGCTTCAACTAGTTCTAATAGATGCTTTGCGCCCCTCTTTGTAGGTGCATCTGGAAATTTAGCATATCCATCACTTTCTAATGTAACTCCCTTTACTTCTAAATAGTATTCTTCTCCTAAATCGTTAGAAATCTTAAAATCAAATCTACTTTTTCCAAAGGTCTTCTCTCTTAAAATATTTGTATATTTAACAAGTTTCTTTATTTTTTTATTTTTTAAAGCTTCTTCTACAACTTTATTAGGTATTTGAGAATCCATACTTATTAATTTATTTCCCTTATAAACAGCAATTAAATCATATGGAGTTTTCCTAGTAGGATTATTTTCCTCTCTTAAAAATACAGTATACCCCTCTACAAGCAATTCTCCACACCTTCCAGTATTAGGTACATGTACTGTTATTTCTTCTTCTTCTAATTTAACTACTGCATTAAATCTATTGGGTCTATTTATAAACTCTGCTTTTTTTACATTTTTATTATATTTCATTTTATATAACTCACCCCTTTAAAATTTTTGTATATTACATTTTTCTATATCTTTTAATAAAAGTTATCCACAAACTTTAATTACATATTACCGTATTTTTATTTGAATATTTAACTTATTATCAAGTTATCCACAACTTTTATCCACAATTCTGTGGATATTGTTGATAACTTTATTTTTTAGAATGTAAGTTCGCATTATTTGTTCTACAAACTTTTCATATTTTTTACATTACCCACTATATAGTTGTTTATTTTTATAATAACCTAATATATTGTGTCAATACTATAAAAAAGTTTTCAACATTTTTTAGATTTTATCCACAATCTGTGGATAACTTTTGTGTGAACTACTCTCCACTTATAGAAGTGGGAGCTTCTTGGTGAATATACCTAACGGTACAAGTTTACCCAAGCTTACAAGGTAGTTCCTACCTCAAGATAATACCAAAATTATATTACTAATTTTAGTAAGTTTTTACTTGCATTTATATCTCTATCGTGTTTTGTACCACATTCTGGACAAGTCCACTCTCTCAATGCTAAGTTTTTTTACATCAATATTCTTATATCCACATTCTGAACATAGTTGCCTACTAGCATAATTAGTTGGAGCAACTACAATATTTCTTCCATACCAATCAGCCTTGTATTCTAACATTGTTCTAAATTCACTCCATGCTACTTCGCTAATCACTTTTGATAATTTATTATTTTTAAGCATATTTTTTACTCTCAAATCCTCTATAGCTATAGATTGGTTTTCTCTTATTAGCTTAGTAGATAATTTGTGTAAAAAATTTTTACGTTGATTAGTTATCTTCTCATGTAATTTAGCAACCTTCAATCTTGCTTTGTATCTATTGTTACTTCCATTAATATATAATCTATATTTATAAGCTTTAAGCATTATTTTACCCATTGATTCTCAATGTATTTTCTCACCACTTCAATAGGTGCTCCACCAGTAGTTAATTACTATTGATTACAACATACTATTCTTGTTGACTATCGTCAAGTACTATCAATCTCCCACTTATAGAAGATGGGAGAATTTCGCACATTAAGGTTAAATCTCAATGCAAATTTCACCTTTTCCTTATAATTTACTAAATGGGGATGTCGGATTAAGAATAAATACTACAATATATTGTATTAATTTTTATTTTTTAAAACAATATATTGTGTATAAAAGTTTTAGTGCGACAGCCCCATTTATTCCTATAAATCCACTTATTAAGTAATTCCTTATTATATTTTTCAAAAAAAGCTTTACATTAAATTTAGATTATGTTATTATATGTAATGTAATCTAATAATTAGTGTGTTACTGGTAATGCAGGCAAGGCTTAAATATGTATAAATTGTTGTTTATTCCAAAATGATACTTAGGGATAATTATATAATTTATAGATATTTGAGCCTTTTTTTATTGTTTAATTACAATATTCTATCAAGCTCATGCTATTATGTTTATTTAATTTAAAATATAAATTCTAGGAGGAATAATCACAATGATGCAATTTTTACAAAGAATTGGTAAAGCTATAATGCTTCCAATTGCTGCCCTTCCAATTGCAGGTATATTACTTGGTATCGGTGGTGCTTTCTTAGGTATCGCAACTTTACAAGATGCCCCTGCAATCTATAAAGGATTAATTAGTTTTGTTAACATTCCTGCAGTTACTGCTGTATTAACAGTTATGAAAAATGTAGGAGATATCGTATTTGGTAACTTACCAATATTATTTGCTGTTGGTGTTGCTGTTGGTTTAGCAAAAAAAGATAAAGGTACTGCTGCTTTAGCATCTGTATTTGGATTCTTTGTAATGAACCAAGTTATATCTACACTTTTATCTTTAGGTGTTACTCAATTAGGAGTTGTTACTCCTGATTCAGTTGGTAATTACGGTTCATATGTTACTACTAATGTTGGTATATTTACATTAAATATGTCAGTATTTGGTGGTATAATTACTGGTTTAATAACAGCTTTATTACACAATAAATTCCATACTATTCAATTACCAGCTATTATAGGATTCTTCTCTGGATCAAGATTTGTTCCTATAGTTACTGCTGTTACTATGGCATTTGTTGGTGCTATATTAGCATTTGTATGGCCAGTTGTTCAAGATGGTATTAGTGTATTATCTACTTTAGTTAAAAATGCTGGTGCAATTGGTACATTCTTCTACGGATTAATTGAAAGAGCCTTAATACCATTTGGATTACATCACGTATTCTATACTCCATTCTGGTATAGTTCATTAGTTGAAGGTAATGTTTTAGTTAATGGTGCTGTTCAAACTGTTGCTGGTGCAAATACTGCTTACTTCGTTCAATTATCAAGTATGTCAAGCTTAGTTGGTGCTTCTGCTTCAACTATGAGCGATGTAATTAGTGGAACTACTAGATTTATGGCTGGTAAATTCCCATTCATGATGTTTGGTCTTCCTGGTGCTGCATTTGCTATGTACAAAGCTGCTAAGCCAAACAAGAAACAAGTTGTTGGTTCATTATTAGCTACAGCTGCATTAACGTCATTCTTAACTGGTATAACTGAACCATTAGAATTTACATTCTTATTCGTTGCTCCAGCTTTATATGCTGTACACTGTGTATTTTCAGGTTTAGCATTCTTCTTAATGGATATATTAAATGTATTCATAGGTATGACATTCTCTGGTGGTGTAATTGACTATGCATTATTTGGTTTACTTCCAGCTGGTGCTGGTGTTCCAACTAACTGGTATTGGGTTTTAGCTGTTGGTGCTGTATATGCAGTATTATATTATGTAGTATTCTACTTCTTAATTACTAAGTTAAACTTAAAAACTCCAGGTAGAGAAGAGGATAACGAAGAAACTAAATTATTCACAAAAGCTGATTACCAAAAAGGTAAAGGTGCTGCTGCTGAAGCTGCTCCAACAAAAACTTCTGCTAAGGGTGAAATAGCTGAAAAAGCTCCTTTAGTATTAGCTGCTTTAGGTGGAGAAGCAAACATAATATCTGTTGATGCTTGTATTACAAGATTAAGAGTTGAAGTTAAAGATAAGGCAAATGTTGATAAGGATCAATTAAAATCTCTAGGAGCTGCTGGTGTTGTCGAAGTTGGAAACGGAATTCAAGCAATATTTGGCGCAAAAGCTGATGCTTATAAAAATGCTATTAACGAAATTCTTGGTGAATAATAATAAATTAATCAATAATTTAAGTGTGTTTTAAAATATTAGGACAAAAAAAGTGGCTTATGCCACTTTTTTTATATTATTTATACATATAACTCCTAGTCATAGGTAAATTATTATTAACACCTTTTACAAATAATATCTGATGTAAATCTATAACTCCATTATTAAATGAAGCTGCACATGAATATAAATACATTCTCCACATTCTTATAAATTTATCATCAAACATAGCTTTAATTTTATCTATATTATTATCAAAATTTTTAGCCCACATTAATAATGTCTTTTTATAATGTAATCTTAAACTTTCCACATCTAAAATATGATATTTATATTCTGATGAAATACTTATAATTTCTCTTAAACTTGGTATAACTCCCCCTGGAAATATATATTTTTTAATCCATGCATCACCTTCCGATTCTTTAAGCCCACTAATATAATGAAGCAAAAATAATCCACTTTCTTTTAAAACAACATTTACATTTTTAAAAAATAAATCATAATTAGGTCTTCCTACATGTTCTATCATACCAACGCTAACTATTCTATCAAATGATAATTTACTATTTTCTAATTCTCTATAATCCATTAGCTTTACATCTAAGTATTCTTGAAGACTTTCTTTTTCTATTCTTTCTTTAAATGCCTTATATTGTTCTTCACTTAATGTAATTCCTAATCCTCTTATTTTATAAATTTTTGCTGCTTCAATAAGTAACCCTCCCCATCCACATCCAATATCAAGTAATGATAATCCTTCAGATAGATTTAATTTCCTTAAAATATAATGAATTTTATTCATTTGAGCATCATATAAGGAATCATCATTATTTTTAAAATATGCACAAGAATAGCTTAATGTATCATCTAACCATATCTTATAAAAATCATTTCCTATATCATAATGTGATGAAACTTCTTCTTTTTGCTTTTTCTTAGATGTTGATCCTCCAAATATCTTTGTTAATGCTCCAAAATTAGTTGAAAACTCATCAATACATTTAAGTAATTCATCAAATACAACAAATAAATCTCCTTCTATTTCTATATCTCCTCTCATATAAGCTTCTCCAAATGATAATGAGGTACTTGTTAACATATCCTTTTTTCTTAATGGTTTATGTAAAATAATATTAAATTTTACTTCTTCATTTCCTACCTTAAAATCTTCTCCATCCCAAAATCTTATATTAAAGCAAACCCCCTTGAATTTATTTAAAAATGTTTTTAAAAAGTTCTTTTCTAAATCCATAAATAAACTCCTATTCTTTTATTTTATTTAATAATTAAACTTTGCTGCTTATTTAATTCTTATGGCGCTATGATTATACTAATAAACAGCAAAGTATAGCCTATAATAAGCCCCTTATTTAAAATTATTCCATTTATTATAATTTTTATTCAATAAAATAAGCAGTAAGTTTTCCCTACCGCTTATTTTATTCTATTTAATTTTTTATTAAACAATCCTCTTTTTCCCTTTTTATTCTTTCCTTTTCTTCTTTGGCTTTTCTCTTATTTTCTATATTTTCTTCCCATAATGTTTCTGCTCTCTTAGCCCAAGTTAATCCATAATTTATAGTTTTATTACATAAGTCATCTACATTTTCAGGATCTATAAACTCAGTAGACTTAGCTTCTGAATTCTTAACCATTTCTGCTATCTTAGGAGCATTATCTAATATTGGACATGGCCTAAATTGATTTTTATTAAATGGTTGATTCTTTTGATATTCAATAAATAATGGTTGACCCAAAGCTTCAATTAAAGAAACATCCTTTATATTTGCATTTGAATAATGACAAAATACACAAGGTTCTACGTCACCATTTGCATTTATATGACAATATCTTCTTCCACCTGCAACACATCCTCCAACATATTCTGCATCATGCCAAAAATCCATATTAAATATTGATTTAGTGTTACGCCATGCTCTAATTGTTCTATATAACTTTTCTCTTTGATCTGGATTTGCCATTAATGAAGTATCTGTCTTACATCCTATTGGCATAAATGTAAAGTACCAAGAGAAATAAGCTCCCTTATCTATCATTAAATCAATAAATTTTTCTGAAAGAACACTATCACAATTTGCTGTTGTAAAGCAAGTTGAGAATCCAAATGGTATTTTATTAGATTTCATAAGATCCATAGCTCTCATTATATCATTCCAAGAACCTTCTCCTCTTCTTCCATCTGTAGCATCACCAAATCCCTCAACACTAATTGTTGGTACTAAATTACCAACTTCAATCAAATCATCACAGAACTGTTTATCTATTAAAGTACCATTTGTAAAGAACATAAATACACAATCATTATGTTTTTTAGCAAGCTTTAATATATCTTTTTTCCTTACCAATGGTTCCCCACCAGTCATTATATAAAAGTATATTCCTAACTCTTTTCCTTCTGTAAACAACTTGTCTAATTGTTCATAACTTAAATTTAATGCCTTATTATAATCTGCAGCCCAACATCCAATACAATGTTTATTACAAGCTGTTGTTGGATCTACTAATATTGTAAATGGTATTTCATGACCATACTTTTCTTTATTTTTTTGTATTTCAGCCCAACCCCTAATTGATGCATTTAATAAAAAATTTGTAAATACTGTTTGAACTATTTTTGGATGTACATTATTGATTATGTTACACATTAACTGAGTCCAGTTATTATTAGGATCTCTTAAGTATTCTTCAATCATATCATATTGATCTACATATATATTTTCTGTATCAAATTTTCTTACCCATTCCATTATCTTAGGTAAATTTTTTTGAGGATCTTTCTTCAAATACCCCAAAACTTGTTTTAATGCAAATTGTTGAATCTTATACTTTGGACTTAACATTTAAATATCTCTCCCCTTCATATAATATTAAAATAATTACATATAATCTTTATGCCAATAGTTAAAAGAATGATTCCTCCACATATATCTATTTGTTTTTTGTATTTGTTTCCCATACAGTATCCAACCCATAACCCATATGCAACTAATATGCTTGTAACAATAAATAAAACTATCATATTTGTTATAAGATTTGTTCTTAATAATCCAAATCCAATACCTAAAATAAAGGTATCTATACTTGTTGCAAATGCTAATGCCATACTGTATTTATATCCAAAAAACTCTTGCCGTTTTTCTTCATACTTATTAATTTTAAATGAGTTTTTTAAAAATTTTATACCTAAATAAATTAGTATGATTGCTGAAAACCATTGATTAATAGATATAATTTTTTCATTTTGTATATTTAACATAGGGTATATTGCAATAATCATTCCAGCAGTTAACATCAATGTTTGAATTAAACCAAATATGATTCCAACTAATGTAGCCGTTAGCTTATTCAATTTTCCCTGTGTAGATCCCCTACATACTGCTATGGTGAATGCATCTAATGATAACCCTACTGAAACTATAATTATTTCCCATAACCTCATTCATCCACTTCCCTCCTCATGCTTTTTATTTTAATACCATATTCCACCTTTTGGAATATATAATTTATTTATTTTGTTTTAATAAATAAACAATTTTATTTTTTTGTAATTTTAAAAATACAAATTCATTAAATTGTATATTTTGAAATAAAAAAACTCTAATATTCAATTTACATACTAGAGTTTTTATAATTTAAATTATTATTAAGTTAAAGCATGTATTATATCATCTAATGAATTAGTTACTAAAATCTTATATTTATCTGCTAATTCTCTTGATGATATTTTTACTCCTTGTTCAATCCACCTTTTAATTATGAAAGTTAATCCCCTGGAATAATATTCTGCAATATCATTTACTGAAAACTTTTCTTTACTATTATTAATATCATATTGATTAAACAAATTCTTAAAAATTTTTATTAAATTATTATTTATAATTTCTTCAAAAGAATTTTGCCCTGTTATTTTTATTGCTTGTAAGTAAAATTTCTTATTGCTTTCTATTCTTGAAAACATATAATATATAGCTTCATATGGCATTTTATTCTCAATAAGCATTTTACTTCCCTTAAAGATATCATTATAAAAAATTTCTTCTAAAACCTCATATTTATCTGCATAATGGTTGTAAAATGTTGGCCTAATAAGACCAGCATCATCAGTTATCATTTTAATTGTTATCTTATCAAAGTTATGCTTGAGTATTAACTTTTTAAAACTTTCCTGCAATGCTACATGCACATCTTTTTTATTGTTCATATTTCACCTACAATTACTTTATATTAAATATATTGATCAAAACCAAATTTTCCATTTATTGTATTTATGTAATAAAAATTATACCATATTAGATAATGATTTAACAAATAAAGTATATAAATAATTATTTAATAATATAAAATAAATCTTAAAGCAACTTAAAATTTCTATAAACTACTTAACTATTACATAAAACATGAAATAAACAAATTTCATACCTATGCTTCAATCAGTAATTTTAATCATCTTAAACATACCAGGCCCATCCCATTCACATGGCCTTTCCTCAAATCCATTCTTTTTATAAAATTTTACTCCTTCTTTTGTACTAATCAACTCTAAACTAACTGACCAATCTTTATCAATGTTACTCAATATATAATTCTGCACTTCTGAAATAAGAAGCTTGCCAATACCTTTTCCTTGATATTTAGGTATCACCGCAAAATCCTTTATATAAAATGACATTCCATTATCCCCTAAAATCCTAACCATTCCAACAGGCTTATCATCTTCATATGTAACAAATGATGCCAATGTATTTTCTAATGCTCGTTCTACTTGTTCTTTACAAGATGCAATCCAACCAACTGATGTATATAATTTAAGAAACAAATCCGCTGTTAATGTGTTAATTAAAACTTTCATAACTTACCTATTTAATATTATATACAGGCAAATTAACTTTTTCTGCTAACAGCTTTGCATAATGAGCTGTACTGCCGGTATTTGACGTATAAATAATTGCTTTAATTTTAATTTTCCTCCTATAAAAAAGACGCCTTAAGAAATTATTTTTCACTCCTTATTGCGTCTAAATATCTAGTCTTCTAATATAAATTTTTTATCAATTATTTCTTATTTTCTTTCAAAGTTGTTTCCTTAAGTATCTTTGACATCTCTTGCATTGAACGTGTTAAATACTTATCTTAGTCACTATCGTTACTTGATAAGTAAAGCTACGTTCTCAATATGTGCTGTATGTGGAAACATATCAACTGGTTGAACTTTTACTGTTTTATATCCATTTCCCTCTAAAATAGCTAAATCTCTAGCTAATGTACTTGGATCACAGCTTACATATACTATTTTTTTAGCATCTATGTTAGTTATAGCATTTAATAATTTAACATCACAACCCTTTCTAGGAGGATCTACAACAACCACATCAGCTTTTATTCCTTTATTTATTAAATCAGGTATAACAACTTCTGATTCTCCAACAAAGAATTCAACATTATTAGCATTATTTTCTTTTGCATTTATATTTGCATTTTCAATAGCTTGTGGAATAATTTCTACACCATAAACTTTTTTAGCCTTTTGTGATAAGAAAAGAGTTATTGTCCCTGTACCACAATATGCATCAAATACTGTTTCATCTCCTGTTAATCCTGCATATTCAAGTGCCTTGTTATATAGAACTTCTGTTTGAATGGGGTTTACTTGGAAGAATGATAATGGAGATATATTAAACTTAAATTCTCCTATATAATCACTTATTGTAGGTTCACCCCATAAAGTTATACATTCTTGGCCTAGTATTACATTTGTAGGTTTAGAATTAATATTTTGAACTATACTTTTAATTCCTGGGATATTTTCTGTTATTAAGCTTATAAATTCATCTTTATTAGGCAATTTGCTACCATTGGTAACTAACACAACCATTACTTCATTAGTTGTAAATCCCCTTCTAATCATTATATGCCTAAGTATTCCAGTTTCATCATATTTTCCATCAATATTATAAGGTTTTATATTATTTTTCTTAATCCAAGTTCTAGTTATTCCTACTACCTTATCAGCAATTTCATCTTGAATTAAGCATGTTTCCATATCTATTATTTCATGACTTCTTGGTGCAAAGAATCCTATCTTTAGTTCTCCATTTACCATTCCTATAGGCAATTGAACCTTATTTCTATATCTCCATGGTTCATCCATGCCTAATGGAAATTGTACTATGCTTTCATCAAGTTTACCTATCTTAGTTATGCAATCTTTTACTCTTTCAAATTTAAAATTTAATTGTTCCTTATATGTTGAATATTGTAACTTACATCCTCCACATCTCTTATGTATACTACATTTTGCTTCACACCTTTCTAGTGATGGTTCTATTACTTCTAGCAACTTACCATATGCAAAGCTTTTTTTACTCTTTACTATTCTTACATTAACTCTTTCACCCTTTAATGCTCCTTCTATAAATACAGTAAAAGTATCATTAATTTTTGCAATACCTTCACCTTCATAACCTTGTGAAACAATATCAAGTATATATTCTTTATTCTTTTCTATCAAATTTATCACCCATCAATCTTCTTATGTTATTCTAACAAACTACTAATATTATATACCAAACTACCACTGTAATAAACATACCATATCTTTTTTATGTAAAAAAAAGACACCTTTCGGTGCCAAATAATGAATCAGTTGCCTTTACCATTTCAATTCTTTCGAACTTAATGTGATATTATCAATTATACCCTAATTTATCAACTCTATTTGTAAATTTTTTGTTAACTTTTTATATTTATTAGCATTTTTGATATATTTTCTTGCATTTTTAATATACTCCATTTAGTTTTTGCATAATTTTATTCATTTTAAGCTACTATCCAATATATGTGGTATCTCTAGAGAATAACTACATATTGCTTCTCCTCTAAATTTACACCCATAAACTAAAAAAGAAGTGTAAATACTACACTTCTTTTTTTATGTCAAATTATTCTACTACGCTTACTTTTAAAAGGTTAGTTGATCCAACTTGATCTAAACCAGCAGCTATTACAACTGTATCTCCTGAGTTAGCAAATCCATTTTCAACAGCTATTTTAGTAGCGTTAGCCATCATAGCATCTGTTGAATTTTGATCTTCTGCAACTACTGGATATACACCGAAGCAGAATGCTAAGCTCTTAGCAACTTTTTCACTTGGAGTTACAGCTACGATTGGGCATTCTGGTCTGCATTGAGAAATTCTTCTTGCAGTTGCTCCACTCTTAGTTGAAGAAACTATTGCAGCAGCCTTTAATTCATTAGCAGCATTGCAAGCAGCTCTTGAAATAACTCCTGATGTAGCTGGAGTATGAGATTTAGCCTTAGAAACTGCAGTTTCATACTTTAATTGTTCTTCAGTTTCAGTAGCTATTCTAGCCATTGTTTGAACTGATTCTACTGGCCAATCCCCATTAGCTGATTCCCCAGATAACATGATTGCATCTGTTCCATCTAATATAGCGTTAGCTACGTCTGAAACTTCTGCTCTTGTTGGTCTTGGGTTTCTCATCATTGAGTCTAACATTTGAGTTGCAGTTACAACTGGCTTTCCAGCAGCATTACATTTTTCTATCATCATCTTTTGAACAGCTGGTAATTTTTCAAATGGAATTTCAACCCCTAGGTCTCCTCTAGCAACCATTAATCCATCAGAAGCTTCTAATATTGCATCAATATTATCAACACCTTCTTGGTTTTCTATCTTAGAGATGATTTGGATATGTTCTCCACCATTTTCATTTAATATTTTTCTAATTGTTTCAACGTCTGAAGCCTTTCTGATGAATGAAGCAGCTACAGCATTTACTCCAATTTCACAACCAAATTTTAAATCAGCTATATCTTTTTCAGTTAAAGCTGGTAACTTAATTGAAACTCCTGGAACGTTAACTCCCTTATGAGTAGCAACAAATCCAGTATTTTGTACTGTACAGTGAATTTTGTTTCCTTCAATTGATTCAACAGTTAATCCAACTAAACCGTCATCGATAAGAATAGTGTCACCTGGTTTAACATCATTAGCTAATCCAGCATAAGTTACTGAACACTCTTCAGTATTACCTACAACATCGCCACCTGCATGTACAGTGAATTTATCTCCTGCTTGTAATTCAACCTTCTTAGGCTCAAATTTACCAGTTCTTATTTCTGGTCCTTTTGTATCTAACATAACAGCGATTTCTTTGTTATACTTTTTAGCTAATTCTTTAACTAAGTTAATTCTCGCTGCATGTTCTTCATGATCTCCGTGAGAGAAGTTGTGTCTTGAAACATTCATTCCTGCTTCAATTATTTGTGATAATATTTCTGGATTTTCACTAGCTGGACCGATAGTGCAAATGATTTTAGTTTTTCTCATTTAAAAACTCTCCTTTAATCTCTAATTTAATGTATTTTAAAATAAAATATTGGCAATATTAATTAAATTACTTAGAAATTTCTTCTGAAATTCTATATAATTCTTTATCAAATCTTCTATCTAAAGCTAAAGCTTCATCTATATCTTGGTCAAAAATCTCATTATCTTTTATACCAACAACTTTTGAAGTTTTGCCTTCCATTAAAAGCTCAATTGCTTTTGAACCCATTCTTGAAGCTAATACTCTATCAAAAGCACTTGGAGCTCCACCTCTTTGAATATGTCCTAATACAGTTGCTCTTGTTTCTATTCCTGTCTTATCTTCAATATATTTAGATAATTCAGAAGCCCCACCAACACCTTCAGCAAGTAAAACTAAGTTATGCATTTTTCCAGCTTTCTTACCTTCTAAAATAACTTTGCATAATTCATCTTTATCATAACCTTGTTCTGGTGTAATAATATATTCAGCTCCACAAGCTACACCTGTATGAAGAGCTATATCTCCACAATTTCTACCCATAACTTCTACGATAGAAACTCTTTCATGAGAAGTTGAAGTATCTCTTATTTTATCTATGGCATCAACTACCGTATTTAATGCTGTATCAAATCCTATTGTATAATCAGTATAAGTTAAGTCATTATCAATTGTACCAGGTAAACCTATAGTTTTAACTCCTAATTTTGATAATAATTTAGCTCCAGTGAAAGATCCATCTCCACCGATAACTACTAAAGCTTCTACACCATTATCTGCAAGAATTTGTGCAGCTTCTTTTCTTACTTCTTCTTGTTTAAATTCTAAACATCTAGCAGTTCTTAAAATAGTACCGCCTCTTTGAATTATATCTGAAACAGATGATCTATTCATTGGGAATAACTCACCATTTATTAATCCAGCATATCCTCTTTGTACTCCCATAACTTCAATACCATTATGTATTGCAGTTCTTACTACTGCTCTTATTGCAGCATTCATTCCTGGAGCATCTCCACCACTTGTTAAAACAGCTATTTTTTTCATAAAATATTCCTCCTTGAAACTACTAAGGACTCTGCATGTCCACACACTTTGAAATATTCCTTATTATTCTTTTATTGTTAAACTTTTTACCACCTTTTTTATTTTACTTGTAAACGCATAGTATTGCAACTAAAATAAATATACTTATGTCTAATTTTATCGTTTATTTACACTATTACATGTATGTTTTACCCTTATCTTATGTAAATTATATAATTATTTTTTTTAAAATTATTTCTCTTTGTATCTTTTTACATATTTTATATTAACATTTTTTTTGAGAATTTTCCATTAAAAATTTAATATCCACTTAGTTATTTGTTATTTTTTTAACATTTTTCTATTGCTATTTTATGATTATTTTATATTTATTGTATTTAAATTTCTTTTTTAATTAATTATCATTGTGAGATTTTACAAATTTTCAAAAAAAAAATATTATCCTTATGAAAATAATTTCATTAAGATAATATTTTTTAACAATTTTATTCTACTATTTTAACATTTGACTCTCCAAAAATCTTTTTTAATTCAAATAAAACTTCACTATTTAAATTTACCCACATATCACGTGGCATTCTATAATTTTTTCTATCATTGGCAGTAAAAACATATAATGCTGAATCCCCCTTATATTGAGAAGTTATATTTACCAATTGTGATTTCATAAATTTTGCCATTTGCAAATCATCAACTCTTATATATACTTTATCACTATTTATTTTTTCTAATGGTCCTATGCTTTCACAAATTAATTTTGGTTCTTCATCTTCCTTTATACTTACTCTACCTTTAATAATTACCATTGAGTCTAAATTAATTAAATTTCTCGTTTTTTCTAATGTTTTAGGAAATACTACAACCTCAATAACACCTGTTAAATCCTCTAACTTTAAAAATGCCATTATTGAGTTATTCCTAGTTACCTTTTGATTTACTTCTGCTAATATTCCACCTAATATTACCCTTTGATTGTCTTGAATTAGGTGTTCATCTTCACCTAATCCATCCATAATAGCTTCATATGATTGAAATATTGTTTCTATTGTAGTAGATGTCATCATCTTTAGGCTCTTTTCATACTCATCTAATGGATGACCTGATATATAAAGTCCAGTCATTTCCTTTTCCATTGATAATAAGTTGTTTTTAGCAAATTCCTTTATATCAGGATATATTACCTCTGGTTCCCTTATACTTTCATCTACCATACCAAAAAGACTAATTTGACCATCAATATTTCTCTTTTTATCACTAGCTACACTATCCATTAATTTTTCATAAACAGCTAATAATTTTGATCTAAATATTTTAAATTCATCAAAAGCTCCTGCTTTTATTAAGCTTTCTATAGCTCTTTTGTTTATTGTTGATAAGTCTATTTTATTTATAAAATCAACTAATGACTCAAACTTCCCTTTGTTTTTTCTTGCTTCAACTATTCCATCAACAACATTTAATCCAACATTTTTTATTGCTGCCAGACCAAATCTTATACTATTTCCTTTAACCGTAAACTTTGAATAGCTTTCATTTATATTGGGTGGTAACACTTGTATTCCTAAGCTTTCTGCAAACTTAGTGTAATGTGCTACTTTTTCACTTATACCCATAACAGAATTAACCATTGCTGCTATAGTTTCTACTGGATAGTAATGCATTAAGTATGCTGTCTGATAGCCTATTACTGCATAGGCTGCTGCATGAGATTTGTTGAATGCATACGAAGCAAAGTCCATCATCTGATCGAAAATTTCATTTGCTGCCTTTTCGCTTATACCATTTCTCAAACAACCTGGCACTTCTACATTACCATCTTTATCTACTATTCCATATATAAAGTTTTTTCTTTCTTGTTCCATAACACTGTGCTTTTTCTTTGACATGGCTCTTCTAACCATATCACTTCTCCCTAAGGAGTATCCCCCTAGATCTCTAACTATTTGCATAACTTGCTCTTGATATACCATTACTCCATATGTAACATCCAGTATATTTTCAAGTTCTGGCGTCTCATAATGCACACTGTCTTTATTTCTCTTACCCTCTATATACCTTGGGATTTCTGACATTGGTCCCGGCCTATATAAGGATATTCCGGCTATAATATCTTCCAAGCAGTCGGGTTTAAGTTCCTTCATGAATGATGTCATTCCTGGGGATTCTAATTGGAATACACCAGCTGTTTTTCCTTCACCAATCATGTTATAAACATTTTTATCTTCAAAATCTATTTTATCTAAATCGATGTCTATTCCTCTATTTTCTTTAATCATCTTAACAGTATCACTCATAACTGTTAAAGTTCTTAATCCAAGGAAATCCATCTTTAAAAGACCAAGCTCCTCTAATGTTGTCATATCAAATTGGGTTACTATCATATCTTCATTTCTTTGAAGTGGCACATATTCAACTAATGGCTTTGATGCTATAACTACACCAGCCGCATGAGTTGATGAATGTCTTGGTAACCCTTCTAGAGTTTTACTAACATCTATTAATGTTTTTAATCTATCTTCATTTTCATATGCTGCTTTAAGCTCCGGATTTAAATCTAATGCCTTTTCTATTGTTATTCCAAGCATTGTAGGAATCATTTTAGCTATCCTGTCTACTTCTGCATATGAATAGTTCATAGCTCTTCCTACGTCTCTTAAACACAACCTAGCAGCCATTGTACCAAAGGTAATTATCTGAGATACATTATTAACTCCATATTTATCAACAACATAATCAATTACTTCCTGTCTTCTTTCATAACAAAAATCCGAATCTATATCGGGCATACTTACTCTTTCAGGATTTAAAAATCTCTCAAAAAGTAAGCTATACTTTATCGGATTTATTTTTGTTATTCCTAGAGTATATGCAACAATTGAACCTGCCGCACTATTATGAACAGCCATTGAATTTGCAACATATGATGTATCCCCTGGTACAGATAAATCATATACTTTTCCAGTATACTCTTCTTCTGTTTTATTCTTAATTTTTATATAGAAATAATCATCATCCATATAAAAACTATCATTTCTATAAAACTTTTGCTCTCTCACTGGAATTTTATAATTTTCAAAATCATCATTCCATCTTAAAAGCTGCTTTCCAGATATACAAACAGAATACTCATCATGCATTTGCTCCTGCTCTTTAAATCTCGTCTTAAAAGTAGACCAGTAACCTAATCTAGCAAGAATCATTCTAAGTTGTCTAGTTAATTCAATTGATGTTGTAGTATATTTAATTCTAAATGATGCTTCCTCACAATTAATATCACTATAACTTCCATCACCTCTAAACATATTAGCAACTAACAACTTTAAGTTATAATCTCTAGTATTTTTTATAACATCATAAGGTATTCTTTTATTATTAGCTCCCTTATTGCATTGTTGCCTTAAAAACTCTGAAATTACCTTTGAGTTAAATTCAACATATGTATCTTCTTTTGTTTTATGTTCAGCAATCCTTACTTGTAATGCAAATATTTTATTAACTAAGTTAACTGCATCATCTATATATTCAGTTTCTTTTTTATTAAATCCAAAACCAAATTTATATTCTCTTATATCTTCATTAATAGTAGTCCAACCTTCTGATATAAAGTATCCATATAATTTACATAAATCTTCATCTAATTTTATAAACCTATTTATTTTATTAGTTTGAAGATTATTACTTCCTATTTCGTACCAAATATGATTCTCATCATATCTTAAATGTTCTTCTTGCTTACAATATTCTAATAAATCATATGTAATATCACTTACAGCCTCTTTTGTTCTAGGATAAAGTATAAAATCGTTTTTTTCTAACTTATTAGCCTCTATCCATTCAGCCTTATATTCTTCATATGGTTTATTAATGCACCCTTCCTCAAAAGAGCACCCTTTTTTGTATATTACAGGTAGATTACTTCTATCTTGCCATTCTTTAGTACATTGAGAAGCCTTTATAGCTAACATTTTATGATCACTTGTTAACTTAACTTTTTCATTAGCACTTTCAATAGTTATTATTTTTTCTTTAATATCATATCTTAATAAATTTTCAACTAACTGCAAATTACCATAAGCAGTGATAACTTCATCACCTATCTTAATATCTTCTATACTTTTGATTGAACCATTACTTAAAAGTATTTCTGTCCCTGGTAGAAAGCATCCTCTTCCTGGACCAGTTGGTATACCATGATCATTTGAATATTTAATAAAATCCCAAGTAATCAAGAAATAATCAACATATCCCATTTGATTAATTACACTAAGCTCATAGCTTAATCTATCAACATATTCCTTTGCTTCCTCATTAGTTTCTGCAAAATTCTTTATATCTTGAACTTTAATTAATTTATCCTTAAATTGCTCAAATACATCATATCTTTCAACTAGCCCTTCAAAACACACCTCTTCAAGATAATCAAAGTGAGTTTTATATTCCTGTGGAACTGGGAAGTTAGGTAACTTAGAAACATGGAACTCATAATCAAAATTACATTCATCAGCAATCTTAATTGTATTCTCCAATGCTTCAGGAACATAAGAGAACATATCCCACATTTCCTCTGGAGACTTTAAATAAAACTGATTTGAAGGATATCTTCTTCTATTTTGATCTTCCACAGTCTTACCTGTTTGAATACACATTAAAATATCATGTGCCTTTGAATCCTCTTGATTAATATAATGGACATCATTAGTTGCAATTAAAGGAATTCCAGTTTCTCTAGATAATTTAATATTACCCTCTGTAACCTTTCTTTGCTCCTCCATTCCATGGTCTTGTATTTCTAAATAAAAACCATCTTTAAAAATATCCTTATACATTAAGGCAACTTCTTTTGACTTTTCATAGTCATCATTTAATAAATTTTTTTGTACTTCTCCACCAAGACAAGCACTTAATGCAATTAAGCCTTCACTATGCTTTCTTAAGAAATCATGGTCGACTCTCGGCTTATAGTAAAATCCATCAATTGATGCTGCTGATACTATTTTCATTAGATTTTCATAACCAACTTCATTTTTTACCAATAATACTAAGTGATATGTACCATTATCCTTATCATTAATTTTAATATTCATTGACTTTCCAGCTACATATACTTCACATCCAAGTATAGGCTTAATTCCCTGTGCTATAGCCTCTTTGTAAAATGCAACACAACCATACATAACACCATGATCAGTAATAGCTATGCTTTCCATTCCAAGCTCTTTTGCCCTACTAATAACCTTTTTAATCTTAGCCGAACTATCAAGCAAGCTATATTCAGTATGTAAATGAAGATGACAGAACCTTTTCTTTTCCAATAAAACACCCCCGTTTAAATTAGTTTGGAGTTTAGAGTTAGTAGTTGTAGATGAAATTCCGTAAGGAATTTCTTTAAATTATATTTTCTAAAATTCAGCTTAGATAAATTTTTTCCTTAACTTGCAACTTGCAACTTCTCACTTGTCAGTTGCCACTTGAAACTTGAAACTGAATACTTCTTAAACTGAATTTTCTCCTTAACTCCTAACTACTCACTACTAACTCCTAACTAACTAATAGTTTCCGCTTCTTATTTCTTCAGCTATTTTTTCTATTTTTCTTAATCTATGATTTATTCCTGATTTACCTACTGGAGGATCTAGCATTTCTCCTAATTCCTTAAGTGATTCATCAGGATAACTTAATCTAAGCTCTGCAACTTCTTGAAGATTTTTAGGCAACCTTTGAAGCCCTATACTACTTTGAATAAGTTTTATACTTTCAACCTGTCTAACTGCAGCATTAACTGTTTTACTTAAATTAGCCGTTTCACAATTAACAAGTCTATTTACGTTATTTCTCATTTCCTTCATTATTCTTATATTTTCTAATTCAAGTAATGAAGTATGAGCTCCTACTATATTTAAAAGGTCAACTATTTGTTCCCCTTCCTTGATATATATTATAAAACTATTTTTTCTTTGAATAACCTTAGAATTTAATCCAAAAGAATTAATTAGCTTACATAAATCAATTGCATATTCTTCACTATGAGTTACAAACTCTAAATGATATGTCTTTTCAGGATTAGTTACACTTCCACCACCAATAAAAGCTCCCCTTATATAGGCCTTCTTATACTCCTCAGTCTTTACCATTTCTGGGTCAATTTTATAATCAATAGTTAGTACTCCATCTATTTCTTTGAAAATTCCTGTTTCCTGAAGTAAATCCCTAACCCCCATCTCTTCATCTATTAAAACCATATAAATATTATTCTTCTTTAATGAATTGCTCTTCTTAACCATTAATTTAGAATGTATATCAAAGTGTTCCTTTAGTATAGTGAATATATGTCTTGCTGAAGCTGGATTTTCTGTTGTAATTCTAAAGCTAAGACCTTTTCCACTAAATCCTATTGTTCCACTACCTTTCATTATTGCTGAAAGCTCTGCTAATGCTTCCTCCTTAGATATATCTGTATATCTGCATATTTCTCCTTTTACTTTCGCTGAAAACGACATAAATTTTTTCTCCTAACTAACTATAAATATATCTATTATTATATCATAAACTGTGCCGTATGTATCATACTATAATATTGGAAAATTGTTAATGCTAATTATAGTTTTTTAATAATATTTGCTAAATAAATTAAATATTTATTGTTAAATTTGATATTTTATATTATTGCCTTATTTACAATTAAACTTATACTAACATTTTAAAATATACAAAAAGTTAGTATAGCAAACTCTTGTCCATTAATTAAACTTAGCTTACTTATACTAACCCTTAAATTTAATTTTTCTTTATTTTTTTGGAAACATACATATATTCCATAATCCTTTTTTTATCATATAATAACTTTTTATCAAGTATAGTTGTCATTAAAACTTGCGCTAAATGTTCTGAATCATGCTTTACATATCCCTTAGTTATTTTAACTAAATCTGTTTCCACAATCTCAACACCTAATCCTTTTATATTTTCATAATCTAATTCAACTAATTCGGAACCTTCTTTTAAATATCTTTCTTTTATTTCATTAGGAATCGTCCCATTATTTGCAATGACATATTCAATACTATTTTTACCGCTATACTTCATTAATGTTTTTATATGATCAGATACTGCAAAATTATCTGTTTCTCCTGGTTGAGTCATTACATTAGAAATATAAATCTTAATTGCATCGCTTTTATTTATACATTCAACAATATCCTCAACTAAAAGATTAGGTATTATGCTAGTATAAAGACTTCCTGGCCCCATTACTATTGCATCAGCTTCGTTAATTGCCATTAATGCATCTAATAGTGGCAGTGCCTTTTTAGGATTTATTCTAAGCTCTTTTATTTTACTTTTTTGCTTAACTACTTCATCTGGAATTATAGATTCACCCTCTACTATATTTCCATTTTCAAGCTCTGCTATAAGCTTCATATCATCAAGAGTAACAGGTAATACCTTTCCTGTTACAGCAAGTACTGAGCTCATCTTTTGAACTGCTGATTCAAAACTATCACTTATTCCATCCATAGCAGCTAAAAATAAATTACCAAAGCTTTGTCCCTTTAAAGAACCTTCTGTAAATCTATATTGAAGTAAATCTTCCATTATAGGCTCTGTATCAGCTAATGCCAAAATACAGTTACGTATGTCACCTGGAGGAAGCATTCCAAGGTCTGCTCTAAGCTTTCCTGAACCTCCTCCATCATCTCCAACTGTTACTATTGCTGTTATATTATTAGTATATAACTTAAGTCCTCTTAACATTGTAGATAAACCAGTCCCCCCGCCAATAACAACAATTTTAGGACCGCCTACATGAACTCTTTTTTCCTCAACCAAATCTTCAATACTTTTATCATTAATAGTTATTTTTATCTTTTCATTATTTATTAACGAAATAAAAGATTTTATAAATTCAGATACTGATATATAAATCATTACCAATCCTATAAAAGTTAAAAATAAGTATAATAACTTAATTGATAAATTATGCTCATGGTTTGAAAAAATCTCAACTATACCTATTACTGATAAAATCATACCAATAACCCCTAGAAATATCCACCTTTTAATTTTGGTTCCAGGCTTCATGAAAAAATCCATTATCATAGTTTTTTATCCCCTTTATGAACATCCTCTTTAATATCTCTATGTTCTATATAAACATCATAATTTTTTTCATGTAAGTTTTGATATATTTCATTTGCTATTGCAACTGATCTATGTCTTCCTCCAGTACATCCTATTGCAATAATAAGTTGTCTTTTTCCTTCCTTTTTATAGTTTGGAATTAAGAATTCTAGCATATCAGTTAATTTACCTAAAAACTCTTTAGTTTCATCTTGCCCAAGTACATAATCCCTAACAGGTGCATCTAATCCTGAAAATGGCTTTAATTCTGGTATGTAAAATGGATTTGGTATAAATCTAACATCAAAAACTAAATCTGAATCAACAGGTATTCCATATTTAAATCCAAAACTCAATATTGTAATTGACATTTGCTTTTCTGGAATTTTTTCATCTCCAAAATATTTAGTCATTTCTTCTCTTAAATCACCAATTTTATACTTCGATGTATCTATAATTATATCTGATTTATCTTTAACTTCCCTTAATTTATTTCTTTCAAGCTCAATACCAGTTATAACTCTTCCACCACCTGATAACGGATGACTTCTTCTTTTTTCTTTAAATCTTTTTACTAATACTTCATCAGAAGCATCTAAAAATAATATTTCATACTTAAATTGTTGCTTTTCTAATTCTTTTAAACTTTGGAATAAATCATTAAAGAATACCCCACCTCTTATATCAATTACTAATGCAACCTTATTTATCTTTCCATCACTTTGCAAACATACATCTGCAAATTTTGTTATTAATGTTGGTGGAAGGTTATCTACGCAAAAATATCCCATATCCTCTAAACTTTTAGTTGCTTCTGATTTACCAGCACCTGATAATCCTGTAACTATAATAAATCTCATATAATACCTCCAAACTATTAATTTTAATAATATTCAACTTATATATTATACCTTTTTATAAGCACTCATTGTTATTATATACTAAGGTCATATAATAATAAACACATCTTATATTTCAAGTTAAAAAATAGGAATACACATTTATAAAAACTTATATTGTGTATTCCTTTAATATTTTTTATTCTTCTCCAATAATTCTAACTTCAGGATGAAGATCAACTCCAAATTGCTTTTTAACTTCATCTTGTATATGTTTTATTAAATCAGTTATATCCTTAGCTGTTGCATTTCCCTTATTTATTACAAATCCAGAATGCTTTTCTGAAACAGCTGCTCCACCTATTGAATATCCCTTTAATCCAGCATCTTGAATAAGCTTTCCTGCAAAATATCCAGTTGGTCTCTTAAACGTACTTCCTGCTGATGGATATTCAAGTGGTTGCTTTGATTCCCTTTTGTTAGTTAAATCTTCTATTAATTCCTTTATTGTCTTTACTTGACCCTTTTCTAATTTAAATACAGCTGATAATACTGTATATCCTTTTTTCATTACTAATGATGATCTATATCCAAAATCTAATTCTTCTCTTGAAAGTCTTATGATATTGCAATTTTCATCTATAACTTCAGCACTTTCAATTACTTTTGATATTTCTCCATCATAAGCTCCAGCATTCATAAATACAGCTCCACCTATAGTTCCTGGAATTCCACATGCAAATTCAAAACCAGTTAATGAATTTTCTATAGCCTTATCTGAAACTTCTTTTAACATAACTCCACATTCAGCTTCTATCTTTTCTCCATCAACATAAATGTTTTTAACATTCTTTAATGAAAGTACAACTCCTCTAAAACCACCATCTCTAACTAATATATTAGAACCATTTCCAATTAAGTAAAAAGGAATATTATTTTCCTTGCAAATTTTAATACTTTTAATTACTTGCTCCTTTGAATTTGGAATTAATAATATATCTGCTGGTCCTCCAACTTTAAAATTAACATATTCACTTAATTTTTCATCTATTTTAATATCATTTATATCGTAAAATTCATTAAATAATCCTACAAATTTGTTGTATTTATTCATGATAAGCTCCTTAAAATTATAAAATATTTACAATTTAATAGTATAAATTAATTTATACTATTAAACAAGTGATTTATTCTTAATTATTACCATTAAAATAATTATAAATACTTTCTGCTGATTTTTTATCAATTGATTGTGTTTCTAATAACTCTTGCATTGATGCTTTCTTTATATTATCAATACTTCCAAATTTCACCAATAATGCTCTTCTTCTCTTTTCACCAACATAAGGTATATCATCTAAAACAGAATGTAATGTTCTCTTATCTCTTAAGCTTCTATGATAAGTTATAGCAAATCTGTGAACTTCATCTTGTATTCTTCTAATTAATTGCATTAAATTTGAGCCTTTATTAATAATAAGTTCATTATTATTATATATAATTCCTCTTGTTTGGTGTTTATCATCTTTAACTAATCCGCAAACAGGAATATCTATATTTAAAGATTGTAAGACTTCTAATGCAACATTAACCTGTCCTTTTCCACCATCCATCATTATTAAATCAGGAAATGTTGAAAACTTACCTGCTGATAACTTTAAATCTCTTTGCTGAATTGCCTTAATTTCATCTAATCCATGATTAAATCTTCTAGTCAATATTTCACGCATACTATCATAATCATTTGCACCCTTAACAGTTTTTATTTTAAATCTCCTATAATCACTATTTTTAGCTCTTCCTTCTTCAAATACAATCATTGTTCCAACAGAATCAACCCCTTGTATATTGGAAATATCATAAGCTTCTATTCTTTGTGGACATTCTTCTAATTCTAACAAGTCTTGAAGCTCTAATAATGAAATTCTGTTGATTTCTTTATCCTTTAAATATTTATCTTTAAACTTTTCTAAAGTAATTCTTGCATTGTTTTTAACCATTTCAAGCATTTCTTTTTTTTGACCCTTTTGAGGCACCTTAATCCACACTTTTGACCCTCTTTTTATTGTTAAATATTCTTCCATTAAGTCAAAATTATCAATTTGTGGAACATATATTGTTTTAGGAATTTTAGCTGTTCCTCCATAAAATGATCCTATAAAATCTTCTATTATTTCACCAATGCCTTCATTTGCTGTGTTTTCAAATATAAAATGTTCTCTTCCAATTACCTTTCCATCCCTTGAGAAAAATACTTGAATACAACTATCTTTTTCATCTTGTTCTATATTGATGAAATCTTCATCACCTTCCATGGTTTTAAATATCTTTTGTTTTTCTGCTATTGCATTTATAGATAATATTTTGTCTCTCAATGATGCAGCTTTTTCAAATTCTAGTTCTTCCGCAGCCTTTTCCATATCAGATTTAAGCATTTTAGTAATATATGTTTCTTTTCCACTTAAAATATCTATTATATCATTAATCATTTTCCCATATTCTTCTTTACTAATATGCCCTCCACATGGCCCAAGGCACTTTTTTATATGATAATTTAAACAGGGTCTAACCTTTTCACCATTTTCTTTTATTACTAATTTACAATTTCTCAAAGGAAATATCTTATATATTAAATCAAGGGTTTCATAAACGGCACTTCCATTTGTATATGGCCCAAAATATTTACCTCCATCCTTTGCAAATCTTCTCGTAACAAATACTCTTGGATAATCATCATTTACAGTTATCTTTATAAAAGGATAAAATTTATCATCCTTTAACAAAATATTATACTTAGGACTGTACTTTTTTATTAAATTACATTCTAAAATTAATGCTTCCATTTCAGAATCTGTAACAATATACTCAAATTCAGCAATATTTTTTACCATTACTTTTACTTTTTCTGAATGGTTTTTAGATTTTTGAAAATAACTTTTTACTCTATTTTTTAAAACCTTTGCTTTTCCAACATAAATTACTTCACCCAAAGAATTTTTCATTAAATATACACCAGGCTTATCTGGTAAATTCTTTATATGATATTCAAAATCAAACATTATTTGCACACTCCTTTCTTTAGTTTTAATTATATTAATAAATAAGAGTTAAAAGGTAATAAGCAAATTATCTTTTTAGTTACTTACTAAATATGCTTACTTCCCCCTTAACTCCTATTATAGAAATTTCCTTTATTGAAGGATTTATTTAAAATTTAATCACCTAAGACCCATTGTCTTACTACTTTACTTGCAACTGTTGCAGCCTTTCCTGAACCTGTTCCTCCATTTTCAACAATTACTGCAACTGCTATTTGAGGATCATTCATTGGAGCTACTGATATAAACCAACTATGTGGAGTTGCTTCACTTCCATCTGGTAAAGTATAATCAGCTGTTCCAGTTTTTCCTCCAGCATTAGTTCCTTTAAATGCTGGCCATTTACTTAAATTGCTATTTACTACATTTAACATATAATCTTGAACTGTTTGTGCTATATCACTAGACATAACTTTCTTTAATTCTTTGTTATCTATAGATTTAATAACATTCTTATCTTTATCAACTATTGTATTTACAAGCTTTGGTTGCATCATTATACCATCATTAGCTACTGTTGCTGCAACTAATGCCATTTGCATAGGCGTTGATAAAATACTACTTTGTCCTATACCACTTTGTGCTATATTCCCAACTTCAGAACTATCTAACGTTGGAAATCTACTTGCTGTTATAGAAACACCTGGTCCTGTTATTACAGAATTAAATCCAAAATCTTCAGCTGTAGATTTTAATTTATTATTTCCTAATTCCATTGCTAATGTCCCAAATACAACATTACTTGATACCTTATATGATTGCTTTAAACTTAATGATCCATAAACATTATTTCCAAAATTACTTAAACTTCTGCCATCTGGAAATTTAATTTTTCCATCATCCTGAAAAGTTCTGTTAGCTACTGATGGCATATTTTCTAATGCACTTGTTAATGTAACAGTTTTAAATACAGACCCTGGCGGATAAAGTCCATTAATTGCTCTGTTTATTAATGGTGAGTTATCTGCACTTCCACTATTAGCAGCTTTCATTTCTTCAGCTAAATTATTAGGATTAAATATTGGATTTGATACCATTGCTAATATTTCTCCTGTTTTAGGATTTAAAGCAACTACAGCTCCCTTATTACTTCCTAATGCATCGGATGCAACTTGTTGAAGTGTAGTATCTAAAGTAGTTATAACACCATTACCTACTTTATTTTCTTCTTCTTCTAATAAATTAAAATTTATTTTATCCTTAAATGTTTTAAAATTAGAAGCAAAATTAAAATTTCCTGTGCTTTCTTTATCATTTTTTATATCTTCTATTAATCCCTTAACATCAATAGAATCTAAAAATTTTCTAAAGTTATTTCCAATTGCATTATAAGTTGTTAACTCACTATCATATTCTTCTTCTAAACCAGTTTTTCCATATACAGCACTTGTATATCCTAATGCATGAACATATAGTCCATCATATAAATAATCCCTTTTTTGTGAAGTTTCATTTAATCTTTCACTTGTAGTTAATGCTGTTTCATTTCTATCATAAATAGTTCCTCTTAAAACTTCATTCTTTTTAGCTATAACCCTTGTATTACTTGCCATTTCATTAATTTTAGGGCTTTTAATTAGCTGAAAATATGCAATATAGGATATCAATGCTATAAATAGTACTAAAAAAACAGTCATTACATTCTTAACACTTTTTGCTAAATCATTCATATCCTATGCCTCCTCCGATATTTTTTGTAATATTCCTAATGCAAAGAATATAGTCAATACTGATGAACCACCATAACTTATAATAGGCAATGTTATACCTGTTAATGGAATAACTGAAAATATTCCTCCTATTATAACTAATGTTTGACATGCTATCATTGTACTAAATCCTACAGCTATTAATTGTGAATAACTATCCTTTGTTACAAAGGCAGCTCTTATACCCCTATAAAATAATAAGAAGTATATTATCATTAATCCAATTGCAAAAATTATTCCAAATTCTTCACATATAATTGCATAAATCATATCACTTTCTTTTACAGGTAAGTTTTGAAAGTGTCCTTGACCTAATCCAACCCCAAAAAGTCCTCCAGCTGCAATAGAATACATTCCTTCAACTATTTGATATGATGATCCTAATGCATATTTCCATGGATCACGCCAAATCATAACTCTTTCCCTTACATGACCAAACATTGTATAACCTGCAACAGAACCTATTGCTGCTAATCCTAAAGCTGTAAAAACATACTTTTTCTTTGATGTTGCAACATAAAGTAAAGTTATTGATATCCCAAAGAATATTAATGCACTCCCTAAATCTCTTTGTAATACCATACATCCCATTGAAAAACCTGCAACTAATGCTGGTTGAAATAATTGTTTAACTTCTTCCTTGAAACTTTTTTTAGATTCATATGTAGCCAATGCTGCTGCTAAATATAAAACTAATGCTATTTTAGCAAATTCTGATGGCTGAAAAGAAATTGGCCCTATTAATATCCAGTTTTTTGCACCAAACTGTTCTGTACCAAATATTAAAGCTAATGGCATTAATACCAATGTTATTATCATATATACATTTTTATATTTTGCAAAACTTTTTAAATCCGGCAATATTACAACTATTAATATATAACCAATTATCCCAAGTGCTATCCATATAAGCTGTTTAATAGCTGTATTTGGATTTATTCTATATAACATTGCTACTCCTACTACTGCTAACACACTTGCAAAAATTAAAATAAATTTATCTCCATCTGGATAAAATCTTCTAACTATAAAGTGGGAATAGCCTATTAATACACATAAGACTACTCCCATTATTAATGCAAATTTATCAAAAGGCTGTTGTAAAAAGCCTAATGCTGTGAAAAGTAGTAAGCATAGCAGATATACTAAATTTAGTAATCTTTTTTCTCGCTTTTTTGCTTTCATATCCTCACCTCTAAATTATTACTAAAACATCTTTTCTTAACGTCTAAGATATAAGTTCAACTATCTAAATCATAAATTTAGAGTTTTACTTACCTGATTTTAAAACCTTAAAAATTGCACTTCCTATTTTTACTTCATCATCAGCAATAAGCTTATATTTTGCTTCAATTCTTTCATTATTTACATATACACCATTTGTACTATTTAAATCTTCAACATATAAATTATTATTTTTAGCATATATCCTTGCATGATTACCTGATACAAAAGGCTCTGTTAATACTATTGTATTTTCTGCTTTTCTTCCTAATGTAATAATTCCCCTTATAGGAACTACCGCGCCCTGCTCCAGTGTAGAATTAACACCTGTTTGAATAACTTCAATTCCATATCTTATTCCTGAGTTATTATTTTTAGCCTTACCACCTGTCTTAACATCTTTATACATTATTTTTAATGCATAATATATAATTACATATAATAAAATTATAAAAATTATACCAAATACAAAAGTAACTAACTTTCCAAAACTCATACCTTCACCTCAAACTAATGAATATTTACCATTATATATTAAATCTTATTGTAAAAAATAACAAGCCATCTTAATTTATCTTAATAACTTCTTAAGATATCTACCAGTATAAGAGTTATCATTTTCGACAATTTTTTCTGGTGTTCCTTGTGCTACTAAAGTACCACCTTTATCTCCACCTTCTGGTCCTAAATCTATTATATAATCTGCACATTTTATCATATCTAAATTATGTTCTATAACAATAACAGTATTTCCTGCATCAACTAGTCTTTGTAATATTTCAACTAATCTATTTACATCATCTACATGAAGTCCTGTTGTTGGTTCATCTAAAATATATAATGTCTTTCCTGTACTTCTTTTGGATAATTCAAATGCAAGTTTAATTCTTTGAGCTTCTCCACCTGATAATTGAGTTGATGGTTGACCTAATCTAATATATCCTAATCCTACATCTTTTAATGTTTGAATCTTATTTTTTATTCTTGGAATATTTTCAAAAAACTCTAAAGCTTCTTCAACAGTCATATTTAAAACATCATCTATATTTTTTCCCTTATACTTAACTTCAAGAGTTTCCCTATTGTATCTTTTTCCTTTACAAACTTCACAAGGAACATATACATCAGATAAGAACTGCATTTCTATTTTTATAATTCCATCTCCTGAACAAGCTTCACATCTTCCACCTTTTACATTAAAGCTAAATCTTCCTGGCTTATATCCTCTCATTTTAGCTTCTGGTGTTTGTGAAAATAATTCTCTTATTATATCAAATGTACCTGTATATGTTGCTGGGTTGGAACGTGGTGTTCTTCCTATAGGGCTTTGATCAATATCTATAATTTTATCTATATTTTCATATCCTGTTATTTCTTTATAAGCTCCTGTTGGATTTTTACTTTTATTTACTATCTTATTTAAACCTTTATATAATATTTCATTTACTAAAGTACTTTTACCTGATCCTGAAACACCTGTAACCATTGTTAATACTCCCAAAGGAAATTTAACATTTAAGTTTTTAAGGTTATTTTCTTTGGCCCCAGTTACAGTAATAAAGTTTCCATTACCTTTTCTTCTTTCTTCAGGAACTTTAATTGATTTTTCTCCTGTTAAGTATTGACCTGTAATTGATTCCTTACATGCCATAATTTCATTAACTGGTCCTGCTGCAATTATTTGACCACCATGTTCTCCTGCCCTTGGCCCTATATCTACTATATAATCAGCTTCCCTCATAGTATCTTCATCATGTTCAACAACTATAACAGTATTTCCTACCTCCCTTAAGTTTTTTAATGTTTGAATCAACTTATCATTATCTCTTTGATGTAATCCAATACTTGGCTCATCTAATATATATAACACTCCCATCAATGCTGATCCAATTTGTGTTGCAAGTCTTATTCTTTGTGCTTCTCCACCAGAAAGAGTTCCTGAACTTCTTGAAAGATTTAAATAATCTAATCCAACATTAACTAAGAATTCTAACCTACTTCTTATTTCCTTTACTATTTGACCACTTATAATTCTTTCTTTTTCAGATAGTGTAATTGAACTTATAAACTCAAGTTCTTCCTTAATTGACATCTTAGTAAATTCATATATATTTTTACCACCAACTGTAACTGCTAAAACTTCATTATTAAGTCTTGCTCCTTTACATTTTGGACATGCCTTATTGCTCATGTATTGTTCTATTTCATTCTTTATAACATCTGAATTAGTTTCCTTATATCTTTTTATTAATGAATTAATTTCTCCATCATATGAATAAGAATATAATCCTTTTACTCCATCCTTAGTATATGTTATTGATAATTTATGCCCATCAGTTCCATATAATAATAAATATAAATGTTCTTTAGATAACTCCTTTATTGGCTTATTTAAATCCAAATCATATTCTTTGCTTAAGGCTTGTAATATTGCATACGTCCATGAATCTTCCTTTAACCTTCCTTCTCCCCATGTTGCTATAGCACCTTCCATAACACTTAGGTTCTTATTTGGAATAACTAAGTTTGGATCTATTTCCATTAAAGTTCCTAAGCCATCACATTTATCACATTTTCCATATGGAGCATTAAATGAAAACATTCTCGGCTCAAATTCTTGTATACTAATTCCACAATCAGCACATGCAAAATTTTCACTAAATAATATATCTTTATCGCCAATTACGTTTATAATTACTAATCCTTCTGCTAATCTTAATGCCGCTTCTAATGAATCACTTAATCTTCCTTCCATGCCTTCTTTTATAATAAGTCTATCTATAACAGCTTCAATATTATGCTTTTTAGTCTTTTCAAGCTTTATATCCTCTTCAGCTAACTCATATATTTCTCCATCAACCCTAGCTCTTACATATCCATTTTTCTTTATATTATCTAAAACTTTTTCATGCGTCCCTTTTTTCCCTCTAATTATTGGAGCTAAAATTTGAATTTTAGTTTTATCCCCAAGTGCCATTACTTGATCCACAATTTGATCCACAGACTGCTTGCTTATTACCTTTCCACACTTAGGACAATGTGGAATTCCTATTCTTGCATATAATAATCTTAAATAATCATAAATTTCAGTAATTGTTCCAACTGTAGACCTTGGATTTTTGCTAGTTGTTTTTTGATCTATTGATATTGCTGGTGATAAACCTTCAATATAATCTACATCAGGCTTATTCATTTGCCCTAAAAATTGTCTTGCATATGCTGATAAAGACTCAACATATCTTCTTTGCCCTTCTGCATATAATGTATCAAATGCTAAAGAAGATTTACCTGAACCTGATAATCCAGTAAATACTATTAATTTATCTCTAGGAATTTCTAGAGAAACATTTTTTAAATTATGTACTCTTGCACCTTTTACTATAATCTTATCTTTCATTTTTCTACCCTCTTCGATATACTTCATTATTTTATTTTTGTCATAATTTCTTTTCTTTAATCTCGAACAAATATTCTCTTTATTATATTTTAGGTTTATTGAAATTTATTGTCAATAAATTTCATGATTAATATTTATACGATTATAATTTGGTTTTTATATCTTTGCATTATCCAACATATTTACTTAAAGTCTCAATAATATTTATTTCTTGTATATCATCTGTTTATAAAAAAATACAAGCAAATAATTTTTCATTAAATTTGCTTACATTGATTATAACTATTTTTATCTTATTTCCATAAAATTTGTATTATTAATTCTTCATTTTTTAAAGTGGCATTTATACTATATCCCAATTTTTCTACTAAGACCTTAGTTATATACAACCCTAATCCTGTATTTCTATCACTTCTTGATTTATCCACAGTATAGAATCTCTTAAATAATTTATCCACATTTTCTTCCGTTAAATCTGTTGTTTTGTTAATAAACTCTGTTATTATTACATCATCCTTTTGTTTTAAAGTAATTTTTACATAACTTTCACCATGTTTAATTATATTTCCTATTAAATTAGTAAAAATTCTTGTAATAGCTCCTTCATCTGATATAATATCTCTAATATTCTCATCTACTTCAATAATCGGATTAATATTATTATTAATAAAATCATTGTAAAATGCGGCTATATTTTCGCATAATATGTTTTTTAAATTTACCTTTTTATAATTAAAGTTATACTCATTTCCTTCTATTCTAGATAAATCGTAAAAACTACTAATAAGCTGTTGTAATGATTTTGTTCTATTTTCTACAATATCTATATACTCATTTTTTTCCCCTTCCGATACTTCTTCTAATCTTGCCATTTGCAAATATCCCATTATTGATGTTAATGGTGTTCTTAAATCATGTGACATATTAGCTATACTAGCTCTTAATTCTTCTTCGTTCTTATTCTTTTCTGCAACAATTCTTTGTTTAGAATCAAAAATCAAATTTATATTTTCAACTAAATACTCTATATCCTTGTCTACAGATTTTGTTTTTATATTTGCATATTCATCTAAATTATTATTAATTTGCTTACTTATTCTTCTAAACTCTCTTTTATATCCTATAATAACAGCTATTAAAACAATAATTATTAGTATTAAAATACATGTTATTCCCATATTTTCTCCTATTCTATATATCAATTCATTATATATACCCCTAGATATACTCATCTATAATTAAACCTCTTAATCTATTTGCATATGAATTCAAATCTAATTTTATAAATATCAAAATTAGATTTATTCTTTAAGTATATTATATACTCTATGCTTAATCCTTCCAACACTATATAAATATAAGCAAATTACCTCAATAGAATATTCTAAAAAATGAATATTCCACAGAGGCAACTCTTCTATAATCTATTAAACTTTTCACTACCTATATTATTCAATACCTTAATTGAAACAAATAAAGCTATTAAAAATATAATTAATACTGAACTTAAAATAATCATCATATTTGTAATATTGAATACTTTAACTAATACAACTGATACTGCTACAACTACTAATATTAATATCAATATTCCCAAAATAGTAATCATTACACTTGCACTTTGCTTTACTACTGTTGTTGGATTTGTCCACTCCATCTTTGGAAAATATAAATTAATTATTATTCCTAATATAGCTGATACAATTGCAAATACTATACTAATTACTAAGTTAAATATTAAATACTTTATATCAAACTTTAATCCTATATAAAAAAATACATTTGCTATAATTGATGCTGGAATTGTTATTATTAAATTAGTTATTATTTTACCCTTAAAGATATCATTAGGTTCTATTGGCAATGATTTTAATATCCATAACCTATTTCCTTCTAATGATATTGATGAATTTGTTGTACAAGATAGTCCAATAGTAAATACTAAGAAAACTAATATTTCAACTGGAATCATATTAGCTATCTCAGGATACCCCAAAAATTCCACTAACGTTTCTTTACTTACAAATAACGTTGCAATGGATGCTGCAACTAATAATACCATCCCAAACGCTGTATTCATAACATAAATAGGTGTTGCAAAGTATCTTCTTAGTTCTTGCGTAATCAATGATTTTATTACACTGCTTGCTTCTAACTTTGACACCTTATAATTTGCCTTTTTATAGCTTTCTGATAATTTCCCATTTATAACTTTAAATGTCTTACTAAATACCAAAATAAATATTAAAAATGGAACTATTGATATTAGTATAAACTTTATTAAAGCAAATATATCATAATTTACTAAAGCTTCTTTTAAATACATTGCTGGTAGATATATGCTAGATAGTCCTTTTACTATTGAGTCACTATTTGCAATAAATTCATTAATATAATTTTGCATATTCATTGAAAGTATCATAATTAATAAAAATGCTATCATACCAACAACTGTAGTTACTATATTTTTATGCTTAAATCTTGATGATACAAATGTTATAGCAACAGCTATTATTGAAGCTGATATTATTGGAATCATTGGTATAAATATTAACCCTATTATTAATATACTGAAGAAAATCCATGACAAACTTCCATTATAGATAAAATATACTATTGAAGCCGGTACTATTACAAGTGCTGTTCCTATATAGTTTATAGACATTAAACTTAATATTTTACTAGTTAATATTGTACTATTTCTTATAGGTAAAGCCATTAATAAATCGTAATCTTTTGAACTAAATAATGTTCCTTGCGCTTTATATATTGATGTTATAAAGCTTAAAATACATGAAAATAATACAGCAACTATTAATATTAAATCTAAATATCCCATTGGTTTTAATACTGTAGCTAACGCTATTGAATATGTGGTTGACATAAAGCATATTACTGCTGCTATTAATAACAATGTAGCTGTAGTAATTAATAACTTCTTCTTTTCATTAGAAGTGCTAACCCCTTTAGATAAAGAATTAATTCCTGTGCTATTTATAAATGAATTTTTTAATAAAATAAATAAATTACTCATTATCAATCAACTCCATAAATACTTCTTCTAAAGAATTATTACCTTTAACTTGTTCAGTAGTCCCTTCTGCAACTATTTTCCCATCTTTAATAATTGCAATCTTATCACATAATTTTTCTGCTACCTCTAATACATGAGTTGAAAAGAATATTGCACTACCTTCATTGCAAAGTTCTCTCATTATTTCTTTAAGTGTATGAGAAGCCTTAGGATCTAATCCAACAAATGGCTCATCTAATATTAATAACTTTGGTTTATGAATTAATGCTGATATTACTGCTAACTTTTGTTTCATACCATGGGAATATGAAGAAATTAAATCTCCTAAATATTTAGTTAACTCAAGCTTATCTCCATAATATTTAATTAATTTTTCTCTTTGTTCTTTACTTATTTTATAAATATCTGCAATAAAGCTTAAATATTGTATTCCAGTTAAAGCTTCATAAAGATCTGGATTATCTGGAATATATGCCATTACTTTTTTACATTCTATAGGATTTTTCTTAATAGATTTACTATCTATTAATATATCCCCTTCACTAAATTCTAATATTCCAACTATAGATTTAATCGTTGTTGTTTTTCCTGCACCATTGTGACCTATAAATCCAAATATCTCCCCACTATTTACAGTTAAAGATATATTATCAACTGCTTTTTTGCCCTTTGAATATTCTTTTGAAAAGTTCTTTATTTCTAACATACTATTTCTCCCCTTATACTTATTCCCCTTTTTATAATATCCTTATAAATTTGAAACTAATGTAAAAATTTGAATAACTATAGCTAATAATGATAAAATTATATTCCTTTTTATTTCTGCTGATTTACCATTTTCATTGGGTAAAAAACCAAGTCCATATAGCCCAATTGGTATAATAACAGCAATTATCTTTGGCATATAATTTTGTAATTTACCACTAACTGAAATCTGCATTCCTACTTTATTAGGTAATATAATAAATGATATAATTCCTAAAATAAAAATAACTATCCCAAAGCCTAATTTAATGTTCTTTTCTAATTTACTATTAATCATTTTTAATCTACTAACCTTTCTTATTTGATATCTTGCGACTTAAATATTTTTATTCCCACAAATAACGAAATTGCTATTGTTACTAATGAAATTATTACTGATCTTAACAAATCTCCATTTCCTGCTTTAATTGAAGTTGCTAATGCTGAATTATAAAATGGTAATACCTCATAAACTCTATCGAACCAAGAATATATTCCGTATAAAAATCTAGCTAACGTAGGAATCCCTATAAATATTGCTACTGTTATTCCTATTGTAGCTCCATTACTTTTTACTAATGTTGCTATAATCATAGCTAATGCTGCTACTGCTGAACCCGCAATAACTGATGCAACAAATGTTTTTATCATTCCTAATAGTTGTGAAATTTCAAAAGCTTGTCCCCAGCCATTCATTAGCGTTACTACTATGGTTGGTAGGATTGTCATAACAGCTAAAATTATTGTAACTGCTATAACCATAGATACAAATTTTGCTAGATAAAATTCTTCTCTCCTCTTACCGTAAGCTAAGAAATTTTTAATTGTACCTTGTGAGTATTCTTTTGCTATTAATGCTCCTACTAATATACCTATTATTATTTCTATAACTCCTGACCCAAATGAAGCATGGTATACTTCTATTGAAGTTGGATTCATCATATCTTTAGCTTGTAACTGAATTCCTAGTTGGCCTGGTGTTACTATTGCTTCACTTTCAGACATACTTGTTAATTGTTCCATAAGAACCTCTTTTTGATCTTGTGGCATATTTCCTAAACTATCATTAAGTATTTTCTCAAAAACCGATGAACACATAACTACTGTCAATGTAGATAATAAAACTGCAACACATATTAGTACTTTAAATGTTCTATTTTTAAATAGCTTATATAATTCTGCTTGTATTGCTTTAAGCATTTAAAACACCTCCAACTTTATTCATAAAGTATTCCTCCAAATTTTCACCTTTAACACTTATACTTTCAACAATAATTCCGGATCTTGATAATAACGAATTTACTTCACCAACATTATCCAAATTAGAAAATACCTTTATGTTACTATCTTCTAATACCTCATAATCACTTATTCCTAATTCTCTCTCTAACAAAATTACCGCCCTAGCTGTATCATCAACCTTTAAATCTATATATTGTCTACATTTTTCGGATAGTTGCTTAGCTGTAATTTCTTCAATTAATTTTCCATTTGAGATTATTCCATAAGTTGTTGCAAGTTCTGATAGCTCACTTAATATATGGCTTGATATCAATATTGTCATATCCTTTTCTTTATTTATCTTCTTTAATAATTCTCTTATTTCAACAATTCCCATTGGATCAAGTCCATTTATAGGTTCATCTAATATAAGCAATTTAGGATTTCCCATTAGTGCATTTGCAATTCCTAATCTTTGTCTCATTCCTAAAGAAAAGTTCTTAACTTTTTTCTTTTCAACATCTTTTAATCCAACTAATTCTAATACTTCATCTATACATTTCTTTCCTGGTATATTCCTTACTAATCTAGATACTTCTAGGTTTTCTCTTGCCGTCATATTAGTATAAAGTGAAGGGGATTCAATTAAACTTCCAACCATTGTTCTTGCCTTATTTAACTCATTTTCCTCATTTGCCCCTAAAAGCTCTATTTCTCCACCACTTTTATGAATTAATCCTGTAATAAGTCTAATTAATGTTGTTTTACCCGCACCATTTTGACCTATAAATCCATATATATCACCTTTTTTAATAGTCATATTAACATTATCTACAGCCAGTTGTTCACCATATTTTTTAGTAATGTTATATGTCTTCAATACAACTTTTTTCATTTTTATTTACCTCCTAAGTATTAATTTATCTATCACTTCTTTTTTTATTTAAATTCTTAATTTACTTACATTGTATATCCATAGTTGTAAGATACCTTAAAGAAAATATTAAGAAAGTATTAAGTTTCAAAGATAAAAAATAAGATTAAAAAATGGTTGGTAGAACTCATTAAATTTTCTACCAACCACTATTTAAATTGTATAATTACATTTTTTAAATATATTATTTCCTATTGTAATTTTCTTTCCTACAAATATTAACTATTCAGACTTTAATTTAAATCCAATTCCCCATACTGTTTGTATATATTCATTTTCCTTATCTATCTTAGATATCTTGGCTCTTAAATTACTAATATGTACATTAACAGTATTATAATCTCCAATGAATTCATCTTTCCAAACTGCCTCAAATAAATTTGCCCTTGTAAACACTTTGTTAGGATTACTAATTAATAGTTCTAATATATCAAATTCTCTAACTGTTAAATTTATGTTTATTCCATTTACCTGTACTTGTCTACTATCTATATCTAAAGTTAAATTTTTATGAGTTAATTTATTATTGCTATTTGTTTTAGAACTAGAAAATGCTTTATACCTTCTTAATTGTGCCTCTACTCTAGCCAAAACTTCATTTATATCAAATGGCTTACTAATAAAATCATCAGCCCCCATTTTTAATACTCCAATCTTATCTTCTGGAGTTATCTTAGCTGACTCCACTATTATTGGCATTAAATAATTCTTTCTAATTTCCTTTATTAACTCTTCTCCGCATATCCCTGGTAACATTAAATCTAAGATTATAAGATCATATTGACTTTTCTCAATGCACATCTTTGCTTCTGATCCCGAATATGCCCCTCTTACATCATATCCATTTTGACTTAGTATCTTACATAACAGCGCATTTATATCCCAGTCATCTTCAACTACTAATATTTTGTTACTTGCATTCATAAATTCTCCATCCTCTATAACAAATAATTATATAAATTATATCAAAAAATTATATCTCTATAAATTAGTATTACTAAAGCCTGTAGAAATTATTTTCTACAGGCTTTAGTTTATTATTACATTTAATTAATTTTCAACCTTTTTTCTTTTGTTATTTATTAGTAATGCTCCTCATTCAATTTTAATGATGAAGACTGGCTAGCCCCAAATCCTTGTCCCCCTGAATCTAAATCTTTAGTTGCTATATTTCCATTAGTATGAGCTGATAAAATAGCTTCTGTTGAAAAAATATGAAAATCAAATGCTGGTGTAGTATATTCAATACCATCCTTTACATATCTAAAAGTATTTTTGCTCTTATATTCTTCTGTCAATTTCTTAGTTGCATCCAAAACATTTATCGCTTCAAATTCAATTTAACTTTTTGTAATTTCTTCACATTCATCGATTTCAGATATTCCTAATACTTCATCAGTAACTTCAGTTGAATTTTGTATATCATCTATTTTTTCACTATCTTCTTTAACTTCATTAGTATTTTGTGTTTCATCTATATTTCCAGAAACCTTATCTGTACTAGATTCTATATTAACTGCTATATTAACTTTTTCTTGTCCAATATTAACGACAATACTATCATTAACTAATTCTTCAACTTCTAAAATTGTGCCAATAATAGAAATATTAATTTCAGACAAATCAACTACTTTATCATTCAGAGTTAGAGTATATACATTCTGACTATCAATCACAGGATTTGAAGTAAAATACTCTGGTTTATAACTTATTTTTACATTTTTAAATTTTAATAGCAAATCAATATTAACTTCATCTCCAGCTTGTATATTTTTATTGCTATTGGTATATTTTATATTTAATTCTACCTGATCATTTGCACTAAGGTTAACTACTGAATTAATGTCAGTTATCATTGAATTAATTTTTAATACACTTAATATATTTATATTCAAATTAGTTGCAAATACATTTGAAGTATAAAAAATATTAAACAATAACGTTATTACTAACATTAACGCTACCTTATTTTTTTCCCCATAACATAATCCCCCCTTATAATAACCATCAGTCAGAATAACCTTATGTAAAATTTTACTAGCAAACTAGTATTATATTCCGTTTTTTTTATCAAATAAATAATCCTATATAATAAAATAAAACTACATACTTATGATTAACTCTTCGTATTATTTTTTTCAGTTTATTCCTTAAGGTTAATAGGGGGATAAAAAAACTGATTCCTACACTAAATAGGAATCAGTTAATATATATTTGCTATGAAATTTATGATGAATGGATATATTGAAACTATATCTATTCATTAAGTTTTCAAAACAGTTCAAACACAGTATATCATATATACAATTATTTTAATTATGAGATTTTTAAATGACTTTCATAAAAATACTTAATGCAATTTCCTAGGAAATTATTTTTCCTTTAAATCATTAATCATATCTCTAAGCTCAGCTGCTCTTTCAAATTGAAGATTTTTAGCTGCATCTTTCATTTCTTCAGTATATTGCTTAATTAACTTCTTCTTGTCCTTTTCACTTAATGAAATTGAATCATTATTTACATTATATTCTGAGGAATCTTCTGCAACCTTTGTTGCTTCAATTACATCTCTAATTCCTTTAATTATAGTTTTAGGAACAATTCCATGTTCTTTATTGTAGTTCATTTGGATTTCTCTTCTTCTATTTGTTTCTTTAATAGCTCTATCCATAGACCCAGTCATTTTATCTGCATACATAATTACTTTACTTTCAGAATTTCTAGCAGCTCTTCCTATAGTTTGGACCATAGATGTTTCAGAACGTAAAAACCCTTCCTTGTCTGCATCTAAAATTGCAACAAGAGCAACTTCTGGAATATCTAGGCCTTCTCTTAAAAGGTTTATTCCAACAAGTACATCAAATTCACCTAATCTTAAATTTCTTATTATCTCCATTCTTTCAATAGTCTTTATATCAGAATGCATATAAGTAGTTTTAATTCCTAATTGAGTTAAGTACTTTGTTAAATCCTCAGCCATTTTTTTAGTTAGCGTTGTAACTAATGTTCTAAATCCCCTTTCCGTTGTTTTAATTATTTCTGCATATAAATCATCTATCTGACCTATAACTGGCCTTATTTCAACAATTGGATCTAAAAGTCCTGTAGGCCTTATTATTTGTTCTGCTATATTAGTTGAATGATCTAATTCATATTGACCTGGCGTTGCAGAAACAAATATAAGTTGATTAATTTTACTTTCAAATTCATTGAACTTAAGTGGTCTATTATCATAAGCACAAGGAAGCCTAAATCCATAATCAACTAATGTATCTTTTCTTGACCTATCACCTGCATACATTGCTCTTACCTGTGGTAAAGTAACATGACTTTCATCTATAAACATTAAATAATCATCTGGAAAGTAATCTAATAATGTTTTTGGCGGAGTTCCAGGTGCTCTTCCATCTAAAACTCTTGAATAATTTTCAATTCCACTACAATATCCCATTTCCTTAATCATTTCTATATCATAATTTGTTCTTTGTCTTAGCCTTTGAGCTTCTAATAATTTATCTTGTGATGTTAATTCTCTTAATCTTTCCTCTAATTCATCTTCAATTTCTCTTATTGCTTTATTTAATGTTTCTTGTGATGCAGCAAAGTGAGATGCTGGGAAAATTGCAACATGCTCTCTTTCCCCCAATATCTTTCCTGTTAAAACATCAAATTCTCTTATTCTATCAATTTCATCTCCAAAGAACTCTATTCTAATTCCCTTAATTGAAGATGAAGCTGGAATAATATCTAATGAATCACCTCTAACTCTAAAAGTACCTCTTGCAAAATCAATATCATTTCTTTCATATTGAATTTCTATAAGCTTTTTAATTATTTCATCTCTCTCTTTTTCCATTCCTACTCTCAGTGAAATAGTTAATTTCTTATACTCATCTGGATTACCTAACCCATATATACATGATACAGAAGCTACTATTATTACATCTCTTCTTTCAAATAATGCAGATGTAGCAGAATGCCTTAATTTATCTATTTCATCATTTATAGAAGCATCTTTTTCAATAAAGGTATCTGTTTGAGGCACATATGCTTCTGGCTGATAATAATCATAATAAGATACAAAGTATTCTACTATGTTATTTGGAAAGAATTCTTTAAACTCCGAACATAACTGTGCTGCTAGTGTTTTATTATGAGCTAAAACTATAGTTGGCTTTTGTACTTTTTCAATTATATTTGCCATTGTATATGTTTTACCTGATCCTGTTACCCCTAATAGTGTTTGGAACTTTTCATTTTTATTTAATCCTGATACTAAACTTTCTATAGCTACAGGTTGATCTCCCATTGGCTTAAATTTAGAATGTATCTTAAAGTTTCCCATATATATCAACTCCAAATTTTTCTTATTTTCTTAAATATATTTTACTTTTTATATTCACCATTTTCAAAACTTTTATAACAAAAAATAGAGGTAAGTATAAACTTTCCTCTATTTTTTATTCTTAATTTCATTAATTATATCTTTTAAATCTTCTTGATTTATTTCAATCATATCTTCTCTTTTAACCATTTTAGGTACTAAAAGCACCCCTAATATTTTATTTCTAGGTTGTATATTATATTCTAATACTTGTCCCGAATTATTCTTTATCTTAATAGAAATCTTAAATATACTTTCTTTAATAGCATTAAATATATCAACTTCTGATTTTATTTTTTCTCCATTTACTTCTATAATTTTATCTCCACGCTTAACTCCAACTTCATATGCTGGCGAATTTGGAGTAACTTCAAGAATCATTATTCCTTCATCATCACTAACGTATAAATATTGACCCTTTTTTTCTACATTAGCTTCATATCTCATAATAAATTCATAAACTAATGGTAGATAAATAATAGATATTATTTGTCCCAGTATATTAAGCGTTGCTAATTGAGCTATTAATACAATTGAAATACCATAAATTAAAATAACTGTGCCACTTCTTAATGACTTTTTATTTTTTTCTTGAGTAAAAGTAACATTTCCATATCCAAGTATTCCGTATATAGGTATGGTTGCTACCATAGCAGAAGCTATTAAGCTTAATGTTTGGCTTTTATTTAATATTGGCCACCATGAACTAGCATTTAAATAAATTGAATCTGCTGGTGATGAACTATTAGTAAAAATCATTAATATAGCTATTGGAATAGGCCAATATCTACTAAAGGAAAATCCTCCAATTATCTTATCTTCTTTTTTTGTAAATACAGGTATTGCCCCTCTACTTCCATCAAACATTATCAATATTCCTTCAAGTATATATATTACTCCAACAAGTGTTATTAATGATACTACATTTATATCCATTAATAACCTTATTCCAGTAATATTACTTGCTACTTTTAATATAATTCCTATCATACCTAAAATTGCTGCTGAATAAGCATATGATATATACTTTTTCTTATAAAACAAACATAGTATTGATATCATAAATATAAATTCTATACCTGAGGTTTCATTAAATGAAACTCCTAGTACCGTTAATATAACAGTACCAACTGCACCTGCTAGTATGCCAAATACAATTTGAGATAATGTTAATTCAAGGGGTGTATTAACCCCCTCTCCTAATGTCATTTTTTGGATTGATACAATTCTAATATTTTTAAAATAAAATATTATCCCAAATATAAAAAGCATAAGTAAATGCATTGGCTCAATTATTGCTATTGATACAGATTTTAAACTATTAATTATTAAATCCATACTGAGCCTCCTACTTAATTCTTATCTCTAATTACCTCTAGAGCCTTTTTAAATTGTGGATCAATGTTTCTATCATAATCCTTTTCTAATATTTCTTGTGGAATTTCCACTGTAATATCTGGTGTTATTCCAGTACCATGAATATTTTCTCCATTTGGAGTATAATACTTAGAAGTTGTAACTTTAAGTCCTCCCATATCATTTGGCAATACCTTTAATTGTTGAACTATTCCTTTTCCAAATGTAGTTGTTCCTATTGTTATAGCAGCTCCATGATCTCTTAATGCTCCTGTAACAACCTCTGATGCACTTGCACTTCCACCATCAACAAGTACAACTAGTGGAACTCCAATTGCATCTCCTCCAATTGAATTTGAAACAACCTTTTTATTATATTTATCAATTGTATAAGTTACTACTTCTCCTTCTGGAATAAAATTAGAAGCAATTTTAACACATTCATTTAAGTATCCACCTGGGTTTCCTCTTAAATCTAATATTAGTTTTTTCATTCCTTCATTTTTTAATTCATTTAATTTTTCAGTAAACTTATCACTTACTTCTTCATCGCTAAAAGTACTTATTTGAATATATCCAATTCCATCTTCAATAATTTCACCTTTTACTGATTCTGTTTTAATTTCAGCTCTAACTATGGTTACTTCAAATGGTTCTTCAATTCCTTCACGTTTAATAGTTAGTGTAACTGGTTCTCCTTGATTACCCCTAACTCTTGAAACAACTGCCTCTGTATTTAAATCTGTTACTTCATAATCATCAACTTTTAAAATTATGTCTCCAGCTTTAAGTCCAGCTTGTTCTGCTGGTGAACCTTCAACAGGTGCTATTATAGTTATATTATTATCTCTAACTCCTAATTGAGCTCCTATTCCATAAAAGCTTCCTTGACTTGATTCCATAAATTTATTAAATTCTTCTTTATCCATATAAACTGTATATGGATCTCCAACTGCATTTGCCATTCCCTTCATTGCACCTTCAAGAAGTTTTTCATCATCTATTTCTCCATCATACATGGAAAATAACATACTTCGCAAATTAAATAAATTAGAATATTTCCCTGAATCTCCAATTTCCTCTAAGTCTGCAACTGCTTTTTTAGGAACAGCTCCACCTATAACTATTCCCTTAGTTGCTAAGTTATTTCCTAAGTAAAAAGCTGCAAAATAAGTTACTAAAGCAAATACTATTACTATTAAACCTTTTAAGAATTTATGTGTTTTTTTCCTTGGCTTAATTTCTTCTCCATTTAAATTATCCATAAATACTTATCTCCTTTCTGTATATTAATATTTATTTAATTTTACCCCTTATTTGCTTAAAACTACAACCCATAATAATTAATGAGTTGTAGTTTTTAAATAATTTCTATATATATTTTTGCCTAATTAACATACTCTATATACTATACAATTAAGAATTTTCTTAATGCAAATATACTTCCTATAGCTCCAATTAATATTCCTCCGCCAACAAAACAAGCTAATAATGTAGTTAAAACAAATTGAGGTTGTACTAAATTTACTATAAACATAGATGAAACTATCCATTTAAATACTGCATTATATGCAAAATATAAAACTATACTTGATAAGAATGCCCCAATAGCACCAATTACTATACCTTCAATAACAAATGGCCATCTAATAAACCAGTCTGTTGCTCCAACAAACTTCATAATTCCAACTTCTCTTCTTCTTGAGTAAACTGTAAGCTTTATTGTATTCATTATTAAGAATACAGATACACCAATAAATACTATAAATAAACCTATACCAACTATTTGAACTACATCAACAAACTTACTTATTGTATCAATAACTTCTTGTTGATTTCCTATACCTTCAACGCCAGTCATACCTTCAACTAATTTAGCTACTTCTTCAGCATAAGATGGATCCTTTAAATTAACTATAAATGAACTTGGTAGTGGATTATTATTTAAATCATATCCTTCTAATAAACCTTCATTGCTTCCTAAATTTTCTTTTAAATTTAAAAAAGCTTCATCTTTTGATTCATATTTAACTTCACTAACTTGAGGAGATTCCAATAGCTTTAATTCTATTTCTTTTTGATCAACTAATTTTATATCTTCTCTAAGATACACTTGAATTTGAATCTTTGATGCTACATCTTCAATACTTTTATTGAAATTTAATGCTAATAAAGTAAATGTACCAAAAACGAAAAATGTTATTAATACTGTAATCATAGCAGCAAAACTGATTGTCCTATTTCTCTTTATGCTCTTAAATGCATCGACTATAAAATAGTTTAACGTGCTAATTTTCATTTTCGTACATCCCCTTTCTATCATCTCTTACTATCATTCCCTTATCAATAGCTATAACTCTCTTTTGCATATTATCAACTATGTCTTTTGCATGCGTAGCCATTAATATAGTAGTTCCTGCCTTGTTTATATCTTCTAATAATCCCATAATCTCTTTTGCTGTTTCTGGATCAAGGTTTCCAGTAGGCTCATCAGCAATTAGTACTGATGGATTATTAACAATAGCTCTTGCTAATGATACTCTTTGTTGTTCTCCTCCTGATAATTCATTAGGAAACATTTTATATTTATGTGATAATCCAACTAATGACAATACCATAGGTACTCTTTTTCTAATTTCTCTTTGTGATGCTTCAACAACTCTCATTGCAAAGGCAACATTTTCATATACATTTAAAGTTGGTATTAACCTAAAATCTTGGAATACCATACCTATTTTTCTTCTATAGTATGGTGTTTGTCTTCTAGTTACCTTAGATAATTCTTTATCTGCAACTATAATTTCTCCCATTGTTGGCTCTACTTCTTTTAATAACATTTTTATAAAAGTAGATTTACCTGCTCCAGAAGGACCAACTAGAAAAACAAAATCTCCTGAATTAATTTTTATATTTACATTTGATAATGCTTTTACATTATTATCATATACCTTAGAAACGCCCTTAAACTCTATCATAAATACACCTCTTTATAACATTCATTTCTATATCTTGACAAACTATAAAGCCATTATAACATACAACTATCTATAATACCAATATTTAAGCTATATTTACCTAATATTACTATTATGATTAATATTCTGTAAATCCCTTTCCTAAAACCTCTGTAGATTCATTTACAGTTAAAAATGCATTTGGATCTATATTTTTTATAGATTTTTTTAACTCAATAAACTCTTTAGTACTTAAAACAGTATAAATTACTTTTATATCACTTCCTGTATATCCACCATTTCCATTAAGTACTGTACATCCTCTATCAATATTTTTGATTATATGATTTACTATTTCTTTTTCCTTTGCTGTTATTATAAATACTTGTTTACATGTATTAAATCCATCAATAAATTTATCTATTATCAATCCAATTAAAATAACACTAAAGAATCCAAATAATCCCTTATCAATCCCAAAAACACTTATTGCTGCCATACAAACAAATGAATCTGTAAGTAAAACAGAAATTCCTATACCAATAGGCGTAAATTTACTTATTATAGCTGCTATTATGCTAGTTCCTCCTGTAGAGGCATCTTGATGAAAAACTATTGCAGCTCCCATTCCTAAAATAATTGATCCAAATACACTTGCTAAAAACATATTTTCAGTAAGTACAGTTGGCTTAAAAACATTTTCAATTATCCACATAAATACAGATAACATTATTGTTGCATAAATACTTTTTGCACCAAAGCCTTTTCCTAATACAACAAAAGCTAATGCGAATAATACAATATTAAGAACAAGAATGACTACACTAGTATCTAATCCAAAAACCTTATTTATAACTAATCCTATACCTGAAACTCCTCCAGCTGCTATATCGCATGGAAAAAAGAAATACTCAAGTGCAATTGCTGTTAATGCTACTCCAATTGTTATTAATAAATATTCTTTAATCTTTTGCATAATTATCTCCTATCTTAATTTAATCTTCGTCTATTCCAATAAAACCTTCTCCCATAACCTCATGAACCTCACCAACTGTTATAAATGCATTTTTATCTATTTCTTTAATTTTATTTTTTAATTTTATAAATTCATTTCTATCTAACACAGTATATAATATTGAAGTATCTTTTCCCGTAAATCCTCCAATACCTTTAATAAAAGTACACCCTCTTTCTAAATCATCTAAAATAAACTTACTTATTTCTTTATTTTTTTCACTTATTATTGTGATTTCACTTTTAGTTTTAAATCCAGCTATTATATTATCTATAACCACTCCATTAATTATAACTGCTAATAGACCATATAACCCAATATTTATTCCAAAAGTAACTGCACCTAATAAAGTTACTAAAAAATCAACTATTAATAAGGATTTTCCTATTTCAATATGAAAAAATTTATTTAAAATTTTTGCAATTATATCAGTTCCTCCAGTTGATGCATTAGCATTAAATACTATTGCCATTCCAACTGCAGATATTAATGTACCAAATATAGTTGCTAATATCAAATCATTAGTAATATTAATTGGTATAAAAGTTTGCATTATCCACATTGATGTTGATAATAAAAAACTTGAATATATAGTTTTAGCTCCAAACTTTGCTCCTAATACTATTAATGCAACTATAAATAAAATAGCATCCATCATTAAAACTAAGGGTCCTATAGATATAAATGGTATATAATGATTTATTACAATTGCTAAACCAGTTATTCCACCTGCAGCAATATTATTAGGTTCAAAAAAATAAACTACTGAAATTGCAACTAAAAATATTCCAATTGTAATTAGAGCAAATTCTTTAATACTCTCTCTTTTCATACACTTACTCCTTATAAAATAACTTTTTGTATTATTTTTCCTCATTATATATTATTTTATCCTATGTATTTTAACACACTTTTCTATTAAATACCTTATTTGATAATAAAAAAACTGCGATTTTAAATCGCAGTTTCAGTGGTAAATAGCTGTTCGTGGTATATATTAAAATTTATTTTTTAAAATAATTGCTTCTTTAACTTTATTAACTATATCTTGAGCTGTTAAATTATAAGCCTTTAATAATTCTTCTGGCTTACCACTTTCTCCAAATACATCTTTAATTCCAACTCTTAAAACTGGTATTGGATATTCTGTAGTAACAGCTTCTGCTACTGCAGAACCTAATCCCCCTATTATGCTATGCTCTTCAGCAGTTACAATAGCACCTGTTTCCTTAGCAGATTTAACTATTAATTCATTATCTAAAGGTTTAATTGTATGTATATTTATAACCTTTGCACTAACTCCATCTTTAGCTAAAATTTGTCTTGCTTCCATAGCCGCATCAACCATTATACCTGTTGCGATTATAGTAATATCCTTTCCATCTGCTAAAGTAACACCTTTTCCTAATTTAAATTCATAAGTTTTTTCATCATTTATTACATTAACTGCAGCTCTTCCTAATCTTACATAACAAGGCCCTTCATAATTTGCTATAGTCTTTATTGCTGCTTTAGTTTCAACAGCATCTGCTGGTGATATAACTACCATATTTGGTATACTTCTCATTAATGATAAATCTTCAACAGTTTGGTGAGATGCTCCATCTTCCCCAACAGTTAATCCTGCATGTGTAGCACAAACTTTAACATTTAATTTAGGATAACAAATTGAATTTCTTATTTGTTCAAAAGCTCTTCCTGCTGCAAACATTGCAAAAGTACTTACAAATGGAATTTTACCACAAGTTGATAATCCAGCCGCAACTCCCATCATATTTGCTTCAGCAATACCCATATTAAAAAATCTTTCTGGAGAAACAGCTTTGAAATCAGCTGTTTTAGTAGACTTAGATAAATCCGCATCTAATACTACTACATTTTCATTTTCTTTTGCTAATTCTGCTAATGCTTTTCCATATGCTTCTCTTGTAGCTATCTTATTACTCATTATCTGTTTCCTCCAATCTCAGCTAAAGCTTTTTCACATTGTTCCTTACTTGGTGCCACACCATGCCATCCTGCATCATTTTCCATAAATGATACACCTTTACCTTTAATAGTCTTACAAACTATTACTGTAGGCATATCTTTACAATTTCTTGCCTTTTCTATTGCATCTATTATATCATCATAATTATGTCCATCAATGACTAATGCATTCCATCCAAAAGCTTCAAACTTTTTATCTATTGGAGATGGATTCATAACCTCTTCTATATTCCCATCTATTTGTAGCCCATTAAAATCCACAAAGGCAGTTAAATTATTTAACTTATAATGTGCTGCACACATAGCAGCTTCCCAAACTTGACCTTCTTCTAATTCACCATCACCTAAAATAGTATATACTCTATAATCCTTTTTATCTAATTTTCCAGCTAAAGCCATTCCTACAGCTGAAGAAATTCCTTGTCCTAATGAACCTGTTGACATATCTATTCCTGGCAAACATTTCATACTTGGATGTCCTTGTAATCTTGAACCAAACTTTCTTAAAGTAGATAATTCCTCTACAGGAAAAAATCCCTTTCTAGCTAATGCACTATATAAAACTGGTGCTGCATGGCCCTTTGATAATACAAATCTATCTCTATTTGGATTTTTAGGATTGTTTGGATCTATGTTCATTTCTTTAAAGAAAAGTGTAGTTACTATATCTGCAGCAGATAAAGACCCACCTGGATGTCCTGATGCTGATTCTGTTAACATTGAAACTATATCTTTTCTTATTAATTTAGATATTGATTTTAATTCTTCTACATTATTAACCATTTGTAAACCTCCGTTACAACAATTTATATTAATATTCTTTATTATACTCTATAATTATATAAATTACCCAAATTTATTTTATCATACCACAAATTATTTGTATACACTATTTTTTCAAAAAGTATAACACTTACACAAAATAGTATACATCATTAATTGTTTTTGAATTAATATTATAATTTAATGTATAATTAAAGGGGATGTCGCATTAATAATAAACACTACAATATATTGTGTTGATTTTTATTTTTTAAAACAATATATTGTGTATAAAAGTTTTAGTGCGACAGCCCCATTAATTATATTATTAAATTACTTAAGCTAGACTTATACTTATAAGTAATGATTTATCTACCTTTTTCATATCTGTTTCAGTCATATGCCCTATTTTTTCTTTTAATCTTTTTTTATCTAATGTCCTTATCTGTTCCAAAAGAACAACCGAATCTCTATTTAGTCCGTATTCTTCTGAAGAAATTTCAACATGTGTTGGAAGCTTAGCCTTATTAATTTGAGAAGTTATAGCTGCTACAATAACAGTAGGACTATACTTATTTCCTATATCATTTTGTATTATAATAACTGGTCTAATTCCACCTTGTTCTGAACCTATAACCGGACTTAAATCTGCATAAAAAATATCCCCTCTTTTTACAACCATAGTAGTCATTAAAAATATCACACTCCGCACAGCCATTTCTCATATTCATTTATATCATCGAATTTATATTTAAGTGACTTTTGTGATGAACTTCCGCATCCTGCTATTTCTAAATTAATTTTCGACATTTCCTTGTAACCATTCTTCATTAATTCAAAGAATTCACATGATTCGTTATCATCACTATATACTATTAAACTTTCCTTAATAAATTTACTACTTTTTTTTAAATCATTTTTAAATTTAAAAATTATTGTGTTATCTATTTTTTTTGACATTTTGGTCCTCCTAAGAGCTCTATTTTTCTACATATAATAAAATTATATTTCAAATAATGTCATTTTGTAAATAGAAAGACCTTTAAATAACACATTTTCTATATTTACCACAAATTCTATTATTTTAAAGTGTTATTATATGATTATTCTTAGTAATCACTATGTACCCACTATTTCATCTTAAATATATTCTAATAAATTAAATATTTTAATAGGCTAAATTTTCAAATATATTATCTTCATATAATTATTTATCTTTTGTGTTTTTAATATTAATCATTACGTTTTTATACAAAATAATAATTCAGTATCTCTAAGATTCCCTTAATTAAATATAGATTCATCAAATCCCTTAACCTTCTTAAAGTCATAATATATTATTCTTAATGAATCATTTCCTTCTTTATCGTATACTATAATACCTATTGGTGTTTTAGTTTTTTTATTTATAAATATTCTGGCAGTATCAAAATGTTCATTTTCCAAGAATAATTCTGTATCAACTTGAATATATATTTCATCTCCCCATTCTTCTTGCCCTTCTTTTATGGAATTACTTTTAAGCGGATATGATAATATTTTATTCATAAATGCTAGGGAATGGAGCATATCCATCCCTTCATCTAATACATATTCACTATCATCTAAACTATCTTTTACATATATATTATCATTTTTATAGATCTTTACTTTCTCATCCCCAAACTCTATCCTAAATCCATAATCACTTGAATAATATTGATTAGTATCTTCTCGTTCTTCCCCTTTAGCATTCTTTACTATGTACTTAACTTTTGTTTCATAACATTTTATACTCTTCAATTCTCTAATTATTTCTTGATTATTAGGTAAAAAATTTGCTCTAAAAATAATAACAAGAAGAATTGATATAAAAGGTATTATTAATAATAATGAAATGATTATTTTCTTTTTCATAGCTCCTCCCATAACCACTGTTTCATTATTACTAATATTAAGTAAATATATATTTTATTCATAATTTATTATTAAGTTAAATAGATAAATTTAACTTTTAACATTATTTTGTATTATGTAGATTGACACTCTTCTAAAACCACAAATGCAATTGCCATAGTTTTATTATGAGATATAGAAACATTAAATAAATAATCTTTAGCTTTTATTAACTTTCTTACATTTTCAGATACATTTACTACTGGTTTTCCTAAATTATCTCTGAATACTTCAATTTCTTTAAAAGTAAATCCCCTTATTCCTGTTCCCAATGCTTTACTAACAGCTTCCTTTACAGCAAAATTCCCCGCAATACTTTCTATTCTATTTGAATTTTCAGATAAATACTTTATTTCTTTATCAGTAAATATCCTTTCTAAAAATCCAGATGTATTATCCATTGCTCTTTTTATTCTGTCAATTTCAATTATATCTGTCCCAACTCCTAATATCATAAAACACCTCTTTAGTTAAATATATATTGTAATTTATTTATGTAAATTAATTTAAAATCCAAAGTCATTTACACATAAATCAGAATATTCACCAACTACATCAATTAAATGAATTGGTGAAACTAAATTATTAAATAATAATACTAAAATATCTTCTGCTTTTTTCTCATTGCTTGCTACTATATTTATAGTATCTCTTTCTAAATTTATAACCTCTCCACAATTTAAATCTTGTCTTTCAATCTCAATTCCAAAAGCTTGTCTATTTTTTACTGTATTTTCAATGACTCTATAAATATATTTACTTTCCCTATCATCAAAACTAACTAATTTACTTAAAGTTTTTTTAATCTTCATAATACTTCTCTCCTCTTCATATTATTTAATAATTAAACAATACCATAAAGCAAATTAAAATTATGTCAAACCGTAGGATAATGGTTTAAAAAATTTTCTTTACTATTCAACATAATTGTAATTTATTGCACTTTTTTCAGAAGTTATTATATTGTGTATATATTTATAAATACCATGAATTAGTTAACATATGTCGAAAGATATTAAAATCATAAAATATATATAAAAAAAGTTGAAGATTGCTTTTAATACAATCTCCAACCCACTTTAATTATCTCCACCACTAACTTCATTGTCTTGTCTTATATCTCTTTTATTTCCTACAAACTTAAAGTCTTCTGCAACAACTTCTGCTATATATTTTTTATTTCCTTGCTTATCTTCATAACTACCAGTTTTTAACCTACCACTTAAACTTATATAGCTCCCTTTTCTCATATATTTACAAACTACTTCAGCTTTTCTTCCCCATATAGTTACTGGTATTAAATCTGCCTTTCTTGTTCCATCTGCTGACTTAAAATTTCTATCTACAGCAATTATAAATCTAGTAAAAACCTTTTCTCCATTTTCTATAGTTTTAAGTTCAGGATCCTTTATAAGTTTTCCTAACAACACTATTTTATTCATTTTATTACACCTCCTGAATATTTTATTTTTGAGTCTAACCACTTCAAAATTTTCTATTCAAGAAAATGTAATTTTTACTCTCTAAGCCTTATTTCTTTTCTAATTCCAATAACAGAATTTATCTCTCCACCAGCTATAAATATTATTGATGTTATATAAAGCCAAGTAATTAATACAATTACTGCTCCTAATCCTCCATATATCTTTGAGTAACTACTAAAATTATTTATATAAAATGAAAAACATAAAGATACAATAAGCCATCCAATAGTACATACTGCCGCTCCTGGAAAAACCTCTCTCCACTTAAGTCTCTTAGATGGAGTATATCTATATATTCCTGCAAATATACAAATCATAATAAATAAAACCATGCCGTATCTAATGAAATTCCAAACTTTAGATACAATCTCTGGAAAAGGCAAATACGTTGTCAATAAATCTCCTATTAATCTACCAAATACAAGCATTACCAATGTTAATATAATTACAAAAGCTAATGCAAAAGTACAAATCATTGCTATTATTGCTCTTTTTATAAATGATCTATTTTCTTTTATTCCATAGGCTTTATTTACACCTTTAATAACAGCCCTAAATGCTGATGATGCTGACCAAACTACCAATAATAAAGATGCCCCTAATAATCCTGTATTTTGTTTTTCAATTACTTCTATTACTATATTATAAACAAGTTCAAATACACTTGTAGGTAATATGGCCCTTAATCCTCCTAATACCTCCATAGAATCTAAATTACTAAATCCTATTAATGTTAGTAGGAAAATTAAAAAAGGAAAAAATGATAATATTAAATAATATGCTAATTGAGCACCTAATGCAAAAATATCATCTTCTTTAACTTTAACTATAAAGTAGATTATAAAGCCGAAAAAACCTCTCTTTTTGCTTTCTACTGTATTCGACATAATATCACCATATTTCCTTTCTATTATTTTATAATATATTGTATGTTTTATCTTTTTTATTTAATTAATGATTTATTTTATACTTATTTTTAAATTTTAGCTAATTAAGTAACTTATAATTTTTTATATCCCATTCTGAAGGCAACATAGCTTTATATTTATAACTACTATATCTATTATCTATTAATAATACTCTTCCCTTATCATTTTCTGTTCGTATAACTCTCCCTACAGATTGAAGAACCTTATTTATTCCAGGATAAGTATATGAATAATCAAATCCATTTTTCTCAAAATAATCTTGTATTATGTTATTTTCTATAGAAACCTTAGGAAATCCTACACCTACTATAATAGCTCCTATTAGTTTATCTCCTGGCAAATCTATTCCTTCTGAAAACATACCACCAACAACAGTAAATCCAACTATATTTGTTTTTAAAGAAAACTGTTCCAAATATTCTTTCTTTTTTTCTTCCGATAAGTTTTCTTCTTGAATTATTGTACCATTATCCCCATATATATCAATATATTTTTCATATACCTTTCCTAAATACTCAAATGAAGGTAAAAATACCATATAATTACCTTTTACTTCAGTTATAAATTGATTAATAAGCTTACACAACACATCTATATTTTTTTCTCTATTAAAATATCTCATATCTAAATTGTACAAATAAGTAGATAAATTTTTCTTATTAAAAGGTGAATCAAACCTCACTCTAAAGCTCTTTTCATCACCTCCAATTAAATCCATATAATAATTTATAGGAGATAATGTAGCAGAAAAAATTATACTTGAATACGCTCCATTTAATGTTTGTTTTAAATTTTCAGATGGATTTATACAAAATATCTTTATTATAAATTCACTTTTTTCTTTTCTTAATATAGTTGTATATTTATTGCTATATAATTCATTTACAGCTATAAAACTTCTAGCACTATAATAAAATTCTAATACATCTTCATATCCTAAAGTTCCCTTTGCCTTAATTAAATAACTTTCTGCTTCATTAATAAATGATTTCATTAATTTTATTAAATTTTGATAAATTTCATTATGATAAGTTATATTTTCATTTATTTCTTCCAATTCTCTTCTTATTAAAATCATTTCTTTATTTATAGCATTAGATATTTTATATAATCTTGGCACCTTACCTTTTATAACTTTATTTACATTTACAATTTTACTTTTTTCAATCTGACAACTATAAATATTTCTTGCTCTACTTACAAGATTATGTGCTTCATCTATTAATAATATATTTTTTTCATTTCTTTCTTCAAATATTCTTTTTAATTTTACAGTAGGATCAAAAGCATAATTATAATCACATATTATTCCATCACACCATTCACTTAAATCCAATGATAGTTGAAATGGACAAATATTATACATTTTTGCATATTCTATAATATCATCTTCAAAAAACTTATCATCTTTTTTTATTAATGATGCTATTACATTATTTATCTTTGTAAAATAATCCTTTGCATATATACAATCATCAGGATTGCATTTTACTTCATTATTTAAGCATATCTTTTCTTTAGCAGTTATAGTTACTACTTTAAATTTAAGTCCCTTATCATATAATTTTAAATATGCTTCTTGTGCTACAGTTCTGGTAATTGTTTTTGCAGTTAAATATACTATTTTTTCTCCTCTATTTTCTCCAATACTTTTTAGTGCTGGAAAAATCGTTGATATTGTTTTTCCTATACCTGTTGGAGCTTGAGCAAATAAAATTCCATTTTGTTTTATAGTATTAAAGCAATTTACAGCTAATTCTCTTTGCCCTTTTCTATATGATGAAAAAGGAAAACTTAATAACCTTATACTTTCATTTTTAATTTTATTAAACTCCTCTTTAATAACTATAATTTCTAAATACTTATTTACTAATGAATAAACAAATTGTTCTAATTCACATATGTTGTATGTTTTATCAAATGACCTTACTTCATCATTATTTATATTAAAATAGCTTAATCTTATATCTATTTCATCTATATTATTATCAACACAATAAATATATCCATAAAATTTACCTTGTGCCCAATGCAATAAGTTATAATCAAAGTTTATGTAACTTAAATCTTTATAAGTAGATTTTATTTCTTCAATAATAATTTTTCCATTTTCTTTTATTATTCCATCAGCTCTACCTTCTACAATTAAAGATATGTTATTTACTAAAAATTCATGTTTTAAAATTACTTCTTTTTCATAATCTTGATATACCTTTTCATTATCTCTCTGAAGTTTACCATGTGCAATTGTTCCTTCTAATGCCCTTCTCCTAGATACAAACCTATCATCTAAGCTTCCACCTTTTAATACATATTCTACAATACCCCTTACCGATTCTTTAAATTGTATACTCTCACTCATAATCCATACTTTTTAACCTCCTAAACTTATTATAACAAAAAAGCTACCAATTAAATTGGCAGCTTCAATATAAATAAACTAATATAATACATCCTTTAAATAAATATCAAACTTATATTACAATAATTTCTTTTAATTAATTAAAATTAAATAAATTTAATATAATATATATTTCCTTTATAAATTACTTATGAATGATATTCATTTACAATTTTTTGAACTAATTTTTTAATAGCACTAGCTTGAGCTATTAATGATAAAACAACAACAAAAGTTCTTATGCTATTTTCATCTTTTTCATCTAAATTTAAATCTTTTATTATAGAATCTAGTTTATCATCATTTATAGCAGTTGCATCTAAATATTTATCAAAACTTTCACCTTGAGTTTCAAAAAACAACTTATAAGCAGTTTCCCAATCAATAATATCATCTGATCTATCATTAATTTCATTAAATGCTAACCTAAACACTTTTTTAATTTCTTCAGTAGTAAGTATAGGTCTCATATAACTTAATAATACAAGTTGTACTAAATGAATTTTAGTATACCCTCTCTTTTTACCATCTTCTGGCTTACTAATAACTTCACTTTTTATATAATTTTGAACTATATTATTTGTATATTTATCCTCTACAAATTTATCATTTAAAAAATCTATAACTTGAGATAAAAAAAGATCATATCTAGGTAAATCTTCATAAGGAATCATCGACGTATTTGAGATTTCTTCTGCAACCTTTTTTATATAGTTATTGTCTATTTTGTTAACCATATTCACTCCACCTTATCCTTCTCTACATTACATAATTATATTATATAGTAATTATAAACTTATTACAAGTTAACACCGCCTATTTTATACGTAATTTTTATTATTCTTTAATTATTCTCAAAATATAATAAAATTATATACTAATTTTATATTTACTTTTTTTTCTTATTTTATCGCTTTATATTTAATAATTTTAAACTGAAAAATCCTATTTCTTCAAGTTTTATGTACAAGCAGTATATTATATCATTTATTTTGTCATTTATTTTATTAAATATTATTGACTTTTCAAAAATATGGTAGTATAGTTTATTTATGAATTAATTTTAATAAGAAATTTGTAATTAAAACTTTTTTTAAAGTTTTTTATTGACTTTTAATTACATATCTGCTAATATTAATCTGCTAAATGTCGAAACTTGTTAGGAGGAATTTTTTATGAAATCAACTGGAGTTGTAAGAAGAGTAGATGAGTTAGGAAGAATCGTTATTCCAATAGAATTAAGAAGAACTTTAGATATCGCTGAAAAAGATGCTTTAGAAATATATGTAGATGGTGAACAAATCATATTAAAGAAATATGAGCCAGCTTGTATCTTCTGTGGTGATGCTAGAGACGTTATAAATTACAAAGGTAAAAACATCTGCAAGAACTGTATGGAAGAATTAAAATTAGGAAAATAATCCAAAAGTTAATTTACATATTAAATATATAAAAAATGAGATTCTTTAAGAATCTCATTTTTTATATATTTATTGCAATTTTATATACTTCTTTTTTGGGAATTTCCCTTTCTTTAGCAACTAATTTAATTGCTTCTTTTTTATCAATTCCTGAATTAATTAAATTTATTAATTGCTGTTCTACTGATATTCCACTAAGTTCCTGTTCTTTTTCGGCTTTAATTTCACTTTCAGTTTTTCCTGATATAACTAAAACAAATTCCCCTCTTGGTTTATTTTCTAAAAACCAATTATATGCTTCTTCTATAGTCCCTCTATATATATCTTCATGAAGTTTTGTTAATTCTCTACATACAGCTATCTTTCTATTTCCTAATGATTTTTTTAAATAATCTAATGATTCAATTAACCTATGTGGTGATTCATAGAAAATTAAAGTTTCTTTTTTATCTTTTATTTCTTCTATTAATATTTTTCTTTCTTTAGTTTCCCTAGGTATAAACCCCCTAAATATAAATTTAGTAGTATCTAATCCTGAATATACTAAAGCAGTTGTAATAGCTGTTGCACCTGGTAATACTTCAAATGAAATATTATTTTCTATACACTTTTTAACAATAACACTTCCTGGATCAGATATTCCTGGTGTACCAGCATCAGTCACTATAGCAATATTTTTTCCTGATTCTAATTTTGATAATATTTCATCACTTTTACCTTGCTCATTATGTTGGTGATAACTAAACAATGGCTTTTTTATATTAAAATGATTTAATAATTTTAAACTTTGTCTAGTGTCCTCAGCTGCAACTTCATCTACATTTTCTAATACCTCTAATGCCCTAAGTGTAATATCTTTTAAATTCCCTATTGGAGTTGGTACTAAATATACTTTTCCATATTCCATATACTTTTATTTCCTTCCATAAATACGATTTATTTCTTCACTATAATTTCCATTATCATCATATACAAATAATGTTTCTTCCCATTTTAAAAATGCTCCTCCATCTCTTTGCCCCTCAACTAAAACTATGTTAGGTGCTTTTTTACTATTAGGCTGAACCATTCTTACCCTTTTAGGTTCTATTTTATATTTTCTCATAAGTCCAAAAATATCTGCTAATCTTTCAGGTCTATGTACAATAAACATCCTTCCATTATCCTTTAGCAACTTTCTAGATGCTACAATAACATCTTCTAAATTACACATTATTTCATGCCTTGCTATTGCTAATTTATCATTTGGATTTAAAATTCCAGCACTGTTTAATTTATAAGGTGGATTAACTGTAACAACATCAAATCTCCCTAAAGAATCTAATAACTTCTTATCTTTTAAATCCCCTTTAACAAATTTTATCCTATCAGTAATATCATTTAATTTAGCACTTCTATTAGCCATTTCAACCATTTCTTCTTGTATTTCAAGCCCAACAACTTCACTTGGATTATACTTACCATACATTAAAAATGATACTATTCCAGTTCCAGTACATAAATCTATTACTCTATGCTTCTTCTTTACATTTGCAAAATGTGATAACAATACTGCATCTACCCCAAATCTAAAGCCCTCATTTTTTTGTATTAATTGCAATCCATTTAACTGTAAATCATCTATACTTTCATCTTTTTCTATATTAACTTCCATAATACACCTCTATTAAATTGTTTAACAACTTGGCTAATAAGTTAGTAATTAATAAATAATTTCATCTATGCTCAAGTTAAAGCAATATATATTTTAAGAAACCCCCATAGTATTTTCTCAATTAACTAAAAACTAACTAAGTTGTTTTGCAATATTTTTCAATTGTAAAGTAAGTACTTTTATTATACATATTATATACAAAAAAGACTAGGATTAATAATCCTAGTCTAAAATTCAAATTATGATACTCTTCTTGCTGTATAAAATTTATATACGCTTGAAACTTTAATTACATCACCTGTACTTGGTGCATGTATCATTTGTCCATTACCTACATATATACCAACATGTCCAGTGTGAGGAAATACTAAATCTCCTGGTTGAAGATCCGAATACGCTACTGGTGTACCAACATTTATTTGTTCATAAGTTGTTCTTGGTAAACTTACTCCTGCAGCATTTCTAAATACATATTGAGTAAATCCTGAACAGTCAAATCCACTTGGAGATGTTCCTGCCCATACATATGGTGTTCCAAGGAATTGATATGCATAATCAACTATTGAATTTCCTGTTGCAGATACAGTTGTATTTCCTCTATTTGGTCTGCTTGCAGCAGCTGCATTTGCTACATCTATTGCTGCTTGAAGTTCTGAAACTTTTGATTTTGCTGTTTCAATTTTTTCATTAACTTCTTCTTTTACTATACTACTCTTTAACTGATTATCTCTTATGTTTCTTAATTGACTTATAGCACTATTTAAGCTATCAATTGAACTTGATGAGTCCTCTATAACTGCATATTGTGGACTAACTAATTGTCTTTCTGAAACTGCTAAGAATTCCACTTCAAATTGAGCTTGTTCAGCCTTTGCTTGTTCAACTAAAGTTTCTTGTTCAGCCTTTTTAGCTTCACATTCACTTAATGATTTTTTTGTTTCTTCATTTATCTTAACAAGTTCTTCATTTTTTTGTTCTAAAGATTCAATTTTTTCATTTAATGAATTTTGTTTATCTTCAAGTTCCTTAACAATTTTCTTATCTATTTTCACCAATCTACTAGTAGATTCAATTTTAGATATTAAATCATTGAAACTATCAGCAGTGAATAATAACATTATGTAGCTACTTTGTCCACCTGATTTATATAGCTCTCTTACTCTTTTCCCTAATACTTCTTCTGTTTTAGCTATATCTTCTTTAGCTGCTTTTATTTCATTTTCTGTATTTTCAACTTCAACCTTAATTTGTTCTATTTGAGCATTATTTGAATCAATTCTTGCAATTAAAGGTTCTATTTCTCCATTTAAAGTATATATTTTATCATTGATTTCTTCTATTTTTTGCGTAAATTCATCATATTTCTTTTGATTTTGTATTACTTCTTCATTTGGCGTAGCAAAGGTAGGTGTTACTGAAGTAATAACTAAGGTAGCGGCTAAAATTGCCGACAAAATCTTCTTCTTCATATTTATTATCTAGGTCTATTGACCTTCCCCCTCTCACTTCGTTTCCTTACTATTATATCACTTATAGAAACATTGGACAATGGTATTTTTTTTTAATACCTATTTAAAAGGGTTTTACTCCATATTTTTACTACCTTTAATCAACTTCTAATAATTTCAAAACCCATCTTTTATAATATTTTAATACTATTATAGTATTATTCCCTTAATTTTTATATTCTTGCCTTCTTATTGAATATATATTGAAAAATAGATAGTATAGCTATACATAATACAAAAATAGCTATAATAATTTTTGTAATCCCACCACATAAAAGTGCTACAATAGAACATATTATTCCTACAAGACCTATTAATATATTAGTATACCCACTTAATTTTATTGATTTAACTTCCTTCTTTATTTCACTATTGCTTAAATCACTATTTTTAATATATTTATTATTTAATAAGTATATTCCAAGCAAAATAAAGCCAAAACTTCCTAATAACATAACTATAATTGTTTTATTCATACTTTCACCTCATACTTTATAAACATTTACTAAAATAAAATTATACCATAAGAATAATTTTAAAAAATATATAATAAATAAATTATATATTTTTTAATAAAAGTATTGACATATTATATAATTCTAAATATAATATTAAATATGCTACGGGGTGTGGCGCAGATGGGAGCGCGCGTGGTTTGGGACCATGAGGTCGCAGGTTCGATCCCTGTCACCCCGACCAAAGAGATAGATTTTAATCTATCTCTTTTTTTATAAACAATATATAGGAGATGATTAAGCTTGAATAATATAAAAGCTGCTATATTTGACTTAGATGGTACTCTTGTCGATTCTATGTGGGTATGGAAGCAAATTGATATAGATTATTTGTCTAAAAAAGGACATTCTGTTCCTAAAAATTTAAATGATGAAATTACTCACTTAAGTTTTTCACAAACAGCTGAATATTTTAAAAACAAATTTTCTCTTGAAGATTCAATTGAAGAAATTATGAATGATTGGAATACAATGGCTTATAATTATTACACAAATGATATAAAGCTAAAACCTGGGGCACTTCAATACTTATTAAAGTTAAAAGAATTAGGTATAAAAATTGGACTAGCTACAAGTAACTCTATGCATCTTTTAACTACTACATTAAAAAGTAATAATGCCTTCGAATTATTTGATGCTATTACTGTTACTGATGAAGTTGAAAAAAGTAAAAGTAATCCAGATATATATTTACTTGCTGCCAAAAAACTTGGTGTTAATCCTAGCGAATGTATGGTATTTGAAGATATAATAGCTGCTGTATATGGTGCTAAATTAGCTGGTATGAAGGTAACTGGAGTATACGATAAACATTCAGAACACCAAATTGATATATTAAAGAAAGAATGTGACAATTACATATATAATTATGAAGATTTAATTTAAATAAAAAACCACATTTAATTTAGTTATTTAACCTAAATTAAAATGTGGTTTTATTATTAATTTAATTAAGCTCTTTTAACTTCGTATTTATTTTCAAGCTCTTTCATTACATCCATATATTTCTTTTCTTGATTTTTTTGAATTAATTGTTGAACAATTTTATTCTTAACTTCATCAAATGAAGCAGCTTTTGCTTCATTCTTAGTATCAACCTTAATTAAATGATATCCAAATTGAGTTTTAACTGGTTCACTTATCTTTTCTAATTCTAATTCAAATGCAGCATCTTCAAATTCTGGAACCATCATTCCTCTACCAAATACTCCAAGACTTCCTCCTTGAGCATTAGATGGGCATGTTGAGTATTCTTTAGCTGCATCTTCAAACGATAATTCTCCGTTTTCTATACGCTCCTTAACTTCAGAACATAATTCTTCAGTATCAACTAATATATGTTTAGCTGATACTGTTGCTGGTTGATCAAATTGAGTCTTATTTTCTTTATAGTATTTTTTAGCATCTTCATCAGTAACTGTTACTTCTGATAATACCTTATTTATTGTCATTTGAGTAAGTAAATCTTTTTCTAGTTGCTCTAAACCAGCCTTATATTCTTCTGTTTCATTTAACTTCATTTCTTTTCCTAATTTATTCATTAATTCAAAAGAAATCATTTGTTCTAATAATTGCTTTTTCCCCATTTCAGAGCTAAACATTGCTCTTTGTTCTTCAGGATATCTCATTATTATTGCATTTAAATCTTTTTCTGTAATTTCACTACCTGAAATAACAGCTAATACTTTGTTTTCCATCTATATTTCTCCTTTTTTTTACTTGATATATATAATTATAACAGATTTTTACCAATGTATACAGTTGCATTTATTTATTGATTATATTTTTTTATTACTATATAATAATTATTATTATATAATTATTTGGAGGTTAATTATGATAGAAATTAATTGTGCAGTGCCTGATTTTACATTGATGGGCTCTGATAATCAAGAACATAAATTAAGCCAATATAGAGGTAAAAAGGTAATCCTTTATTTTTATCCACGAGATAATACACCTGGTTGCTCAACTGAGGCATGTAATTTTAGAGATAGTAATGATGTGTTTATTAATAAAAATGCAATTATTATAGGTATAAGTAGGGATTCTTTAAAATCACATACTAAATTCATTGAAAAATTTAATTTACCTTTTATTTTATTAAGTGATGAAAAAGAAGAAGTATGTAATTTATTTAATGTTATTAAAGAAAAAAATATGTATGGAAAAAAGGTATTTGGTATTGAAAGAAGTACTTTTATAATTAATGAAGAAGGTATTCTTGTTAAAGAATATAGAAAAGTTAAGGTAAAGGATCATGTATCTACAGTTTTAAAAGATCTAGAATTACTGTAATAAAAAGTGGCTACCGCCACTCCTAATTCATAGTATAAATTTTATATCTTTAAATCTTGAAACTTATTGGTATCACTAGTTTTATAAATTAAAAAATTTTATAATTTTCTATATGTAAAATAAAAGCACTAACATATGTTAGTGCTTTTTCCTGGTGGCTCGACCAGGAATCGAACCAGGGACACGAGGATTTTCAGTCCTCTGCTCTACCGACTGAGCTATCGAGCCACATTACCTGGCAACGTTCTACTCTCCCACACGGTCACCCATGCAGTACCATTGACGCTGTAGAGCTTAACTGTCCTGTTCGGAATGGGAAGGAGTGTTTCCTCTACGCCATCATCACCAGATACTATAGTTTTCTAAATCTTCGATTTAGTTAAAACTTTGTACTCCTCAACTTTGTTGAGTTAGTTTTTTTAGAGATTGTTATCTCAAAATTGCACATGAATTATCTTATATTATTGGTCAAGCCCTCGACCTATTAGTATCAGTCAGCTACATACGTTACCGCACTTCCACCTCTGACCTATCAACCTTGTGTTCTTCAAGGGGTCTTACTAGCTTATGCTATGGGAAATCT
>SKEG01000101.1_pt1 | contig 101580 bp, 90 predicted proteins | sample 4826631 | NCBI WGS metagenome assembly SKEG01 (sample SAMN11008815, study PRJNA524170) | human gut metagenome | biome: Human fecal sample; material: Feces; isolation source: fecal sample from pouch patient p26, p34, p50 | host: Homo sapiens | place: Israel: Tel-Aviv | collected 2016-11-02
AATATATATATAAGACTGCACCGTAGGGCATACGGGAACAGTATAATCTAGCTTGTGGACACTGTGTAAGACATTGAAATACCGCATGGTATTATCTCCAATGCAGTAGTGGTTGAAGCAAGAATCCCCCTGCTTTAGCTGTGGGGAGTGTCAATTACTATCATGGCAAGATTGTAGGTGGTATCTATGATGATAGATTACTTGTAAAACCAGTGAAATCAGCAATTAGTTATATGCCAACAGCTTCATATGAATTGCCTTATGATGGAGCGAAAGAGATGCTGTTGGTCGAAGAAGTTGACAGTAAGGAGTTTTTAACAGGTCTGTTTCACGTTATGTATGATGAATTACCAGCACCGAAGCCGAAAAAGAAAAGATAAATTATTTTCGGCTATAGAAAACAGAAGTGAAATGAGCAGACAGATAAAGCAGAAGTTGGAGGACAGTGTTATGAGAAAAGTAAATTTATTTATCGCAATGAGTCTGGATGGGTACATTGCCGACAGCGAAGGCGGTGTAGACTGGTTGGGTGGACAAGGAGAAGAAAGTGAGGATGTTGATGTCTACTCTGCATTCATAAAAGATATTGATACCGTTCTGATGGGATGGAAGACGTATCATCAAATTGTCACGGAGCTTTCTCCGGAAGAATGGATTTATCATAATTTGAAAACCTATGTGTTCACACACAAAGAACATAAATCTACAAAAAATGTTCAATTTATCGACAGGGATCCAGCTAATCTGATCACTAGTTTAAGGGAGAAAGACGGAAGAGATATCTGGATCTGTGGAGGTGCAAATCTCATTCAGCAAATGGTAAAGGAAGATCTGATTGATTGTTACTATATTACAATCATTCCAACAATCCTTGGCTCTGGCATCCGGCTTTTTGACAACCTTGCAGGCAGAGAATTAAAACTAAAGCTGATAAAAACACAAACATATAACGGGATGACAGATTTGGTTTATGTTCGAAGATAAATGGAAAGTACCAAAAGAAGCATATCTGGAATGTATGGAAGCTTATCTTTGTCATGAGACAGAATATGGCTGGTATTTGTGTCTGGATGGGGACAATATTGTGGGAGGTCTTGGGGTGATTGTAAATGATTATCATAACAGAAAAGACCTTACACCGAATGTATGTGCAGTATATACCGAAAAAGAATATCGAGGGCAAGGAATCGCAGGACATTTACTGCATACAGTTGTAGCAGATATGAAGAGGAAAGGGATCACACCACTCTATCTGATTACGGATCTTACAGATTTTTATGAAAAATATGGATGGGAATTTTTCTGTATGGTTCAGGGCGAGGAAGATCCTGAACAGATCAGAATGTATATTCACAGATGAAGAGGCAGGGGATCGCAAGGTTTCCTGCTTCTTAAATTTGTGGATCCCCCTTTTGGTCACGGCATGAATTTGTCTGTTTCCTACATAGAAAAATAATGACGTCAGAAAATGAAACTGTTATAATAAAGATAGACTTTATTTCTGTCAAACGGTGAGAGAAATTTCGTATATAGAAGAGGAAACAAAGTGAGACAGTGTACAAATGAGAAGGAGGGGGATTATGGGTACGGGATTGCAGATGATCGTGGGAATGCTTGCAGCGCTAGTGATCGTATGTCTGTTGATCGTAGTTCACAGGAAGCAGAGGCTGGTGTGGAGTGCTGTTTTTGTTCTGCTTGGAATTACGACAGCGCTTGGTGGAGTATTTATTTTCACGGGCAGTGAACAAAAAGAGGATGAGAAAACAGTATCAGCAGAGCAATTGGAGGACGTCTATATTGGACTTGCTTATGGATTTATGGAAGAAGAGGCATATGAGGAGGCAGAAATTTTTCTGGAAAATTATCTCTCTTCGGGGGTATATGATGATGCCTATCTGCTTGCGCGGGCAAGGCTTTATGGATTGCAGGAAAACTATGACGGTGCGGAAGGCTTGTACCGGATGCTGCTTGACAGAAAGTCAAAGGCAGCTGGAAGAAATGAGCTGAAAGAAGAGCTGGAAGTAATAGAGAGGGCGAAGAAGGAAGCTGATGAGGATGAGAGAGAGGATGCAAAATCGCTTTTGAAGGAAGCGGCATCTTCCTGTGCAGAAAAGCAGACGGGGACAGAGGATGCAGTTTCTTATTATCTTGCAGTACAGAAAGAATATGATGGGGAAGAGAAAGAAAAGAAAGCAGACGTCTCGGATGGAGAGATATGGAAACTCCGGGAGATGAAGCTTGCCAAAATGCAAGGACAGATCCAAGAGGAAAATTATGGGGAGATTGCGCAGGAGATGAATGCCTGGGAGGACAGCAGTCAGCTGCTTGTATTTTCTGAATTGTATCGTCAGGGACTGATCAGCACATCCATGCTCCGTAAAAATGAAGAATTGCAGGCAAAGACAGAGCAGGCCAAGCAGGCATTTTCCTGGGTAAATAAGCAGAAAAAGGGATACAGGTATACCGGGGAAGAAAAGAAACTGATCGATCAGACGCTGAAGCAGTTAGAGAAAGCATCTGATGACAGTGAAGATGCATATGATTTCTGGATGCGTGACAGACTTTTAGAGGCAGCGGGGAAGGAAGAAGAGAAAGAACCGTCAAAGCTTTATATGCAGGCATCAAGGCTTGCCTACGAGAGCGGAGATCAGACAAGTGCGAATTCCTGTCTGGATAAAGCGCTTGATACTGTGGCAAGGAGTGAGGATGATGCTTATCGTGGTCCGGCAGGAGAACTGAATCGGATTTTATCAGAGAAAGAAGATAAAGAACAGCTGAAAGAAATTGATACCTATGCGAAACTTACCGTTGATCATATCGTTCCGATCGTAGATAATTCTCAGGATATAGACGGACAGAAGGAAGAAACTTTTCAGGAAAACAAAGAAGAGAGGCAGGAAGATTTCACACAATATGTCACAGATACTGTGAATCAGAAGGCGGCATCTGTAAGTATTTCGGGAATTGATACCAAGGAGTTTGAAACTGTTCGGGCAGTAGTTTCTTTGGAGGAGGGGATTGCAGACACCGAAGAGAAGTTCCGGGAAAATGTGGAAATCCTTGATTGCGGGGTAGAAATTCCTGATTATAAAGTGAAGAAGCTGGAATATGACACAGTAAATATTGCGCTTTGCTGCGATAATTCCGGCAGCATGGAAGGAGAGAAGATCGAGAATCTGAAGAAGGCAGTTTCTACATTTGTAGGGAAGCTTGCGGATGAGGTCAATATCGGGATTGTTCCGTTTGGAAGCGGTGTGTTAGAAGGAGTCTGTGAGCCGGGAAGCAGCAGGGAGAAATTGGAGCAGTCTGTGGAGTCTTTCCGTTTTGACAGCGGAACCAATATATACAGCGGAGTCGAATATACACTTTCGATGCTGGCAAAAGAAAAAGATGCCTTGAATATCGCGGTGATCATGTCGGATGGACAGGATAGTATCCCTTCAGAGGAGCAACTTCAGAAGATCACTTCCGCCTGTGAGAACGGAAATATTTTGTTGTATTCGATGGGGCTTGGTGCGGATGTAGAGTCGGAAGTGCTAAGTACTTATTCCGATGCAGGAAACGGAGCATATGTCTTTGTATCGGATTCAAATTCGCTCTATTCTTTCTACCAGTATATTTATCAGATCAGTAAGAACCGTTATGAGATTGAATATCAGGCAGTCGACACGATGACACAGAGCCGGACACTCCGAGTGGAACATAAAGGACACAGGAAGATTTATGATGAGAGATCGTATTATCTGTATGAAAATGATCTGACAGAGGAAGATCTGGGACCAGAGAGTGATCTGCAGATTCAGGATATGATATTTTATGGGTTATATACGAAGCTTCTTTATGAGTCTCCTGCTCCCCAGAAGGTGAGACTGACCGGAAAGGATTTAAAGAAAGAAAATAAGATTTCGGTATCTCTTCACGGGGCAATGGAATATGAGTTGGAATGCAAATATGAAAGTGACACAAGCTGGGAAATAACGATTCCGGCGAGAGCAGCATGCGGAGTGTATGACGTTTATGTGACGGCAAATGGAGAACGAAGAGTATTCCCATCTGGGCTTGTGATCACTTCAGGAGATCTGAATACGGTTCGTTATGGAAATTATATATTTACTTCTACCGGGAAAGAGGTCTGCGGAGACACGACAAAACTGACCGGATATATCCGGATGAATGGATGGCTTGGATTCCAGGACAGTGTGCAACTGGAAGGAGATTTGAAGAAAGATCCGGAAGTACTTATGCGCTGTCGGAGATCTTATGTACAGTATGATAGAAATACTGCAAAAGGATATGCAAAGCATCTTGCAGAGTATGGAATGTATGCTTCCCTTCCGGGATTTTCGGAAATGACACTGTATAATGATCCGCTGACAGATGCTTCCTCGGATAAGTATCCGGTGAAACCGGCGGTCTCAAATGGAGCATTCATTCTGCAGGATTTTTCAAGGATTGATTATGCGACGATCGCATTGTATCCAAATCAGGCGGTCATTGAGTTTGAAAGCGTACAGACCGAGCTTCCATTTCAGGATGCTGTTTTAAAGACAGCAGAATCTGAAAGTCCGTTTGCATTTAAATTTGATCATACAGAACAGATTATCATGAATGATAAGCAGATTGGCTGTGATATTTCACTGAGTCTTGGGGAGGAAGATGAGAAAAATTATCATGCACTCTTTGGAAATATGCCGATCTACTGTAACCTTGGTACAGCGGAACTAAATCTGAATACATTAAGTGGGGATGTCTCTGCGAAAGTACTTGTCAATGTTGCGATGTTATGTGATGGCATGGGACTGGAACTGCAGTGGAAAGAATGGAAACTGGATGGCGTGGAACTGTATGCAGACTACCCGGTCAATACGACAATTTCGGGAGTCCCGGTAACCTTTTCAGATTTTTCACTTGGTGTGGAGGAAATCAGTTCGATTGACAAGCTGGATATGAGAGAACTTCTGAAACTGAAATACAAAGGAGGATTTGAGGTGGCGGTGGCAAAGGTTTCTGAATTTAAGCCAGGGTTAGAAGAATGGGTCGGCGATGTAAGCCTTGCCTCTCTTGATCAGGTATCTTTGGAATTCCAGTTGAGTAGAAAGTATATTTCGGTGGCAGCAACTGCAAAACTTCTGGAAGCAGTTCAGATCGGAGACTGTACACTGGAGCTTGGAGAAGGAATTTCTTATACAAATATGTTGCTTGGTATGCAGGGAGAAACCGTCAATGGCTTCCGGGGAGAAGTCGGTGTTGGAATCAAGATGGAGAAAGATAATTGTATGTTTAATGTCCGGGGAGCTGCGGAGCTTGCACTTACAAATAAAGTGTGTGGAATTGGGGCTTCCGGGGAGTTGGAGGCAAATGTATCCTGGTGGGTTTTGGCTGTGCAGACGCAGGCAAAAGGACAGGGATTTATCGGAGTCTATGAGCAGCATAACGGAGTGTGGGCATTCGGGCTGCATGGACAGACGAGTGATCCGGGAGATAAAGGCATTCATCTTGTGTGGGCATCGGAAAATCCAGAACTTTCGAGCAAGACACTGAGTTAAGAAAAGGATATGAAAGAGGGAGCATGTATGGGAAAAAGGAAGAAAATAGAAAAACAACTTGCAGTGTATAAGAAAATGCAAAAAGGCTTTCTGCATATTCTGTTGATTGTTCTTGTCTGCTTTGGGATGGTACAGATGGGAGAACTCCAAGAAGTACAGGCGGCAAGATCGGATCTGATGACTCTGGAAGGAGAGAAAGATGTTGTTGTAATCCTCACTTATGATAAGGAGGCGCCGGAAGTTTCTATCACGGATCCTTCCGGGAAGGTGTATGCAAAAGAGAGTGATTTTGCGGCGGTACAAAAAGGGCAGGGGGCAGTTTATTATTATCTGCGAAATGCACCGGGAGGCACTTGGTACATAGATTACGATAAAAAGTCAAATAACAAACTGGAAGTCCATGTCATGCCGTGGTATCAGGAAGTGGAGATACGATCTTTTGTGATGGAAGCGCCCAAAGAAGAGCGGATTCGAATTCAGGCAGAGGTGACTGCAGAGGAAAATATCGGATATACATATTATATTTATGCAGTGACGATGAACGGGGAGATGGTTGACGGGAAGAAAGAACTGAAAAGTGGTAGCGGTATAGCAAACCAGAAACTGGAAACAGAGGTAGATATTTCTTCGCTGCCCGATGGAGAAAATTATCGGTTGCAGATAGATGCAGTGGTCACAGATACTGATGAGACGGAACTCACCACATCGGCAGTTACTGGAGAAGGCTTTTCTGTGAAAGGACATACAAAAGCAGGTGACGGGGCAAAACTTCGCACCGTACTGGACTATACAGACAGTGCACTGGAGATCGACTGGAGCAATGCGGAGGAATCCTGTGACCAGTGGGTGATCGGTGTGTTTCAGGGGAAAGATACAAAGGAACCTGTTTATGCAGAACAGCTTGATAGGGATAGCAAAGCGACGACTGTCAGCATTGATCTAGATGGAGAGGATCTGAAAGTAGAATTGTCCGCTATGAGCAATGGAAAAATCGTGGCCCAATATGATAGGATGATCTCATTAAATCCAGGGGTGACAGTTACGATTGAAACACCGGAGCAGACCGGATCGACAACGGCAGAAGTTTCGTATGATGTTGGCGATAAGAAGGTGCAGGCAGAAATAGCAGTAGGAGAAAAGTCACAGAAGGTTCAGTGGGAAAAGAACGGAACAGCTGCATTTGAAATTGCAGATATGGAAACGCAGGAAATCTGTGTTGTCTATGGATGGGAAACCGGAAGTTTTTACCGGGTATCCAGACGGATCAGCACAGATGTTGTACCGCCAATGCTGGAGCTTTACGGAGTGGACGAGAATATCCGAGTAAAAGAAAAGATGCTTCCGCTTTCTGGGAAAACAGATTCGGATGCTACTTTGAAAATAAATGGCAAAGAGCAAAAAATTGGGAAAGATGGGACATTTCAGATTTCCCTCAAACTAAAAAAAGGAGAAAATGCGATCACACTGACCGCAGCAGATCCGCTTGGGAATCAGACATCCAGAACAATTCTTGTACAATATCAGAAGGAAGGTACAAAAGGGGAAAAAGCACCGCTTCCGGGAGACTTCTGGATTTTGGGAGGAACATTTGTTACCACGTTTCTGTGTGCATTGCTCATGGGGATATTTGGAATCGTTTCTGGCAGAAAAGGGGGAAATATAAGAAAAATCTTTGCAGTGGCAAAAGGCTTTTGTGTCTGTGGAATATTGGGAGGGATGGCTGGCAGCAGCTGGTATCTGTACCGTTACTGGAAACTGACAGAGAAGATTTCAGGGAAAAATCTGACCGGAGTATTAAAGGCGGCTCCGGTATCTGATTTGACAAAGGTATTGGAACAAAGGCAGGAGTGTCTCAGGCTTTTATGGATTCCGGCAATGGCAGCGGCAGTCTTTTTGCTTTTGTTAGTCCTTCTTATCATTGGAGGAAGGGCAGCCCGAAAGGCACAGGAAACTCATAGAGAAAAAGCAGAACGAAAGAAAGCACAGAGAGAAGAACAGAAACAGAAAAAGAAAGAAGAAAAAGAACGATATTGTCCGTATTGCGGGGCGAAAAATTCCGCTGCGAGTAAATATTGCGGAAAATGCGGAAAACTGATGGAATAAAGAATACAAGGAGGAAAAAGAAATGCAGCAAAAAATTCATTTTGAATGTGATTACACGGAGGGAGCGCATCCGAAAATTTTGAAACGTTTTATGGAGACGAATATGGAACAGACAGTCGGATATGGAGAAGATCCTTATTGTCAGAAAGCGGCAGAACTGATCCGCGGACTTTGCAAAAAAGGGGAGGCGGCAGTCCATTTTCTTGTAGGGGGAACGCAGGCAAATCTGACAGTGATTTCAGCGCTCCTTCGCCCGCATCAGGCGGCAGTGTGCGTGGAAACCGGACACATTAATGTCCATGAGACAGGAGCAATCGAGGCGGTTGGGCATAAGGTGATATCCGTGCCGGGAAAAAACGGGAAACTGACGGCAGAAGATGTGGAGCGGGTATATCGATTACACTGGGAGGATGCCACGCACGAACATATGCCACAGCCAAAACTTGTCTATATTTCTAATCCGACAGAGATTGGAACAATTTATACAAAAGCGGAACTGGAAGCGCTGCGAGCGGTATGTGATCGATGCGGGCTGTCTCTGTTTTTGGATGGAGCAAGACTGGGATATGGTCTGGCAGCGGAGGATAATGATCTGGATCTGGAAAGCATTGCGGCAAACTGTGATGTGTTTTATATCGGAGGGACGAAAATGGGAGCACTCTTTGGAGAGGCCGTTGTGATCTGTAATCCAAAACTGCAGGAAGACTTCCGCTATCTGATCAAACAAAAAGGCGGTATGCTGGCGAAAGGGCGGCTGCTTGGAATCCAGTTTTTGGAGCTTCTTCAAGATGGTTTGTATTTTGATTTGGGCGAACATGCGGTGAAACTTGCACAAAAACTTAGAGAAGGTTTACTGAACGCAGGTTACAAAATGCAGGACAGTACGACAAACCAGCAGTTTGTGATCGTTTCGGATGAGGAATTGAAAAAAATAGAAGAGAAATATTGTGTATCTTATATTGAACGGATCGGAGAAGATCAAAATGTGATACGAATCTGTACAAGCTGGGCAACAACGGAAGAAAACGCAGAACAGTTTCTCCGTGATGCAGAGCAGATAAAGAAAGCGCTTTAAAACAACTCCATAGGAAGCATGTTCCTTTCTATGCTTCGTTAAAAAAAGAATCTCCCATAGAAATCACGGGTGTTTGCCAGATCGTGTCTGGCAAACACCGGATGTATGGGAGATTCTTCTAATTACGGAATGTCAGTGAAGTGTCTGTCATGGAATCGATGATTGCCAGCGATTCTAAGTGAACACCCTGAGAGCGGATCAGATCGCCGCCATTTTGCATTCCTTTCTCAATGACAACTCCTGCACCTTCGATCGTAGCACCGGAACCTTTTACAAGATCGATCAGCCCTAACATTGCACAGCCATTTGCAAGGAAATCGTCGATGATCAAAACGTGGTCGTCCTCATTTAAAAACTTCTTGGAGAGGATGACATCGTAAGTACGTTTGTGCGTGAAGGATTCTACTTTTGTGTGGTAGACTTCCCCGTCGATATTGATGCTCTGTGTTTTCTTTGCAAAGACAACAGGAACACCAAAATATTGTGCGACGATGCAGGCAATCCCGATCCCGGAAGCCTCAATCGTGAGAATCTTCGTGATCTTATCGCTTGGAAATCTTCTTCGGAATTCCTTTCCAATCTCATTGATCAGATCGATATCCATCTGATGATTTAAAAAACTGTCTACTTTTAATACATTTCCCGGTTTGACAACACCGTCTTTTAAGATTCTTTCTTTTAAAAGCTGCATGGTATAGTTTCCCTTCTCTTCGGTGATTTTTTGATTTATAAATCATCATACCGCAAGGAACGAGGATTTTCAACAAAAAATAACTGGAAAACAAAAGAAATTACAAATTGTGATATGAAGTGGAATGTGATAAAATAAATCTGTATGTAATAAAATGACGAAACAGCAAGGGAAATGCTGGAAGGAGGATTTTTTTGATAACGATAAACAGTTATGTAAAGCCGGAGAGTCTGGAAGAAGCATACGAGCTGAATCAGAAGCGTGCGAACAGAATTCTTGGAGGAATGATGTGGATGCGGCTCGGAAGCGGACGTGTGCAGACTGCGATCGACCTGTCCGGCATGGGATTAGATCAGATAGAAGAGTCAGAAGAGGAATTTAAAATCGGGTGTATGTGCACATTGAGACAGCTGGAACTGCATGAAGGACTGAATCAATATACAGATGGGGCAGTAAGAGAGTGTGTAAGACATATTGTAGGCGTACAGTTCCGCAATCAGGCGACAGTCGGGGGAAGTATTTTTGGAAGATTTGGATTTTCCGATGTTCTGACATGTTTTTTGGCGATGGACTGCTATGTAGAATTGTATAAGGGTGGAATTGTACCGCTCAGAGAGTTTGTCTGTCAGAAGAGAGACCGTGATATTCTTGTGAATGTGATTATCCGGAAAGATGTAAGAAAGATCCGCTATGTTTCTTCCAGAAGAACGAAGACGGATTTCCCGGTAATTGCCTGTGGTGTGGCAAAAGCAGGGGAGGAATGGCAGGTATCGGTTGGAGCCAGACCGATGAAGGCAGTTCTTGTGACGGAGAAGGCTGATGAGAGAGCTGCAGCTGAAATTGCAGAAAAGCTGACAGAGCAGGTTACATTTGGCAGCAACATGCGCGGAAGCGGTGAATACCGGAAAGCACTTGCAAAGGTTCTGATCCGCAGACAGATAGAAGCATTGATGGAGGAGTGTTAGAGATGGAAGTAAAGTTTATATTAAATGGAAAACAGACTACTGCCGACATCAAGGAAGATACCGTTCTGCTTGATCTGCTTCGGGCAAAGGGCTGTTACAGTGTAAAATGCGGGTGCGAGACGACAAACTGTGGCCTCTGTACGGTCTGGATTGATGGAACACCTTCTCTTTCCTGCTCTGTACTTGCGGCAAGAGTGGAAGGAAAAGAGGTAACAACACTGGAAGGCCTTCAGGAAGAAGCAGCAGAATTCGGTGCATTTTTGGCAGCAGAAGGAGCAGAGCAGTGTGGATACTGTTCGCCTGGATTTATTATGAATGTACTTGCGATGGTACGTGAGTTAGAAGATCCGACGTTGGAAGAAGTAAAGGAATATCTGTCAGGAAATCTGTGCAGATGTACCGGGTATATGGGACAACTCCGCGCGATCAAGAAATATTTAGAGATGAAAAGGGGGACGAAGTAGTGAGTTTTGTAAATACAGCAGTGCCAAAGGTAGATGCTCCGGCACTTGTGACCGGAAAGCCGGTGTACACAGATGATATCGCACCGAAAGACTGTCTGGTCGTAAAGATTCTGCGAAGTCCTCATGCGCATGCGTTGATCGAGGAGATTCAGACGGAAAATGCAAAAAAAGTTCCGGGGGTGGAATGTATCCTTACTTACAAGGATGTTCCGGATAAGCGTTTTACAATGGCAGGGCAGACATACCCGGAGCCAAGTCCTTATGACAGACTGATCTTAGATCAGAGAGTACGCTTTGTCGGAGATGCGGTGGCAATCGTCGCTGCGGAGACGAAGGAAGCGGCAGAACGTGCGATGAAACTGATCAAGGTCAAATATGAGGTGTTAGAGCCGGTACTTGATTTCCATCAGGCAAAAGACAATGCGGTTTTGATCCACCCGGAGGAAAACTGGAAGAGTCTTTGTTCGGTTGGTGCAGATAATAAGAGAAATCTCTGTGCCTGCGGAAAAGAGGAGCATGGAGATATCGATGCAGTTTTCGATGCATGTGACTATGTAGTGGAAGGAACTTATCATACAAAAGCAAACCAGCAGGCAATGATGGAGACATTCCGCACATATACTTATATGGATACTTATGGAAGATTAAACGTTGTCTCCTCAACACAGATTACGTTCCATGTCAGAAGAATTCTTGCCAATGCACTGGATATTCCAAAATCAAAGATCCGTGTCATCAAGCCACGTATTGGAGGAGGCTTCGGAGCAAAGCAGACAGTTGTGACAGAAGTTTATCCTGCAATCGTGACGATGAAGACCGGAAAGCCGGCAAAACTTGTCTATACGAGAGAGGAATCCCAAATTGCTTCTACGCCGCGTCATGAAATGGAAGTGAAGGTTCGTGTTGGAGCAGACAAAGATGGTATCATCAAAGGAATTGATGTCTATACACTTTCCAACACTGGAGCATTCGGTGAGCATGGACCGACAACCGTAGGGCTGTCAGGACATAAATCCATTCCACTTTATGGAAAGACAGAAGCATTCCGGTTTGCTTACGATGTTGTTTACACAAATGTGATGTCTGCCGGGGCATATCGTGGATATGGTGCCACACAAGGATTATTTGCAGTAGAGTCGGCAGTCAATGAACTTGCAGAGAAGATGGGGATCGATCCGGTTGCCCTCCGCGAGAAAAATATCGTGACAGAAGGTCAGGTGATGCCTGCGTACTATGGAGAAACAGCAAACAGCTGCGCGCTTGATCGTTGTCTGGAAAAGGCAAAAGAAATGATGCACTGGGATGAAAAATTCCCGGCAAGAGATCTCGGCAATGGGAAAGTCCGCGGAGTCGGTGTTGCGATGGCGATGCAGGGATCCTCAATCTCCAATGTGGACAATGCTTCTGTGGCAATCAAAGTCAACGATGATGGGTTCTACAGCTTGATGATCGGCGCTTCCGATATGGGAACAGGATGTGACACAATCCTTGCACAGATGGCGGCAGACTGCTTGGATTGTGAAATGGAAAATATTATTGTATCGGGAGTAGATACCGATGTATCCCCGTATGATTCCGGATCTTATGCATCCAGTACGACATATCTTACCGGAATCGCTGTGATGAAGACTTGTGAGACTTTAAAAGAAAAAATCCTGGCAAAAGGAGCTCAGTATCTGGAATGCAGCCGGGAAGAAGTCGATTTTGACGGAAAGAAGGTATTCTGCTTAAAGGATGGACGAGAAATTTCTCTGATGGAGATTGGAAACCGCATTATGTGTAACAATGAGGATGCACTGTTTGCTTCTGAATCCTATTCTTCTCCAGTATCTCCGCCACCGTTTATGGTCGGCATGGCAGAAGTGGATGTGGATCAGGAGACGGGAGAAATTGAGCTGGTAGATTACGTTGCAGTGGTAGACTGTGGTACCGTTGTCAATCCGTCTCTTGCAAGGGTACAGACAGAGGGCGGAATCGCGCAGGGAATCGGAATGGCTCTCTATGAAGATGTTGTATACAGTGAGAGTGGAAAGAATTTCAGCAATTCTTTTATGCAGTATAAGATTCCGAGCCGACAGGATGTAGGTACGATCCGTGTAGAGTTTGAGAGCAGCTATGAGCCAACCGGTCCGTTTGGTGCAAAATCCATCGGAGAAGTTGTGATCAACACCCCATCTCCGGCAATTGCACAGGCAGTATACAATGCATCTGGGGTTCGTGTGAAGGAACTTCCAATCACTGCGGAGAAAGTATACTGGGGTATGAAAAAATAGTGAAGATTCATGTGATTTTACTGGCGGCTGGAAACAGCCGCCGCTTTGGAAGTAACAAGCTGTTAAGTCTGGTTGAAGGAAAGCCGATGTACAGCCATCTGACCGAGAAGATTGAAAAGATTGCAGAGAGTCTTCCAATCGGAGAAAAAGTGCTTGTGACGCAGTATGAGGAAATTTTTGAAAGCATGAAAAAGGCACGATGGACGGTTGTTAGAAATGATGCACCAGAGGAAGGCGTTTCCTGGTCAATCCGACTCGGAATCCAAAGCATTTTAGGCAAAATCAGAAAAGGCGATGCAGTCAGCTTTTTTGTCTGCGACCAGCCATTTCTGAAGATGGAGACGATCGTTTCTTTTTTGAGCGGATATGCAGCGAGCGGAAAAGGAATCGGATGTCTGATTTATAAAGAACAATGGGGCAATCCCGTTGTATTTTCAGAAGTTTATTTGAAGGAATTGTTATCATTATCCGGGGATATCGGAGGGAAAAAGGTGATGAAGCGGCATTTGCAGGATACCTTTTTCGGAGAAGCAGCATCCAGGCAGGAGTTGGAAGACGTGGACTATGCACCGAGAAGAAAAGCACTCGAACATGCAGATGTGTGGAAAATCAAGCAGGGAGATCCTGTTTTTTTTGGAAGCCTTTGCGATGCAGCCGAGATTTTGCCGGGCAGAGATAAGATTATTTCTGTTGTCGGGGCGGGAGGAAAGACGACAACCTGTTACCGCCTGGCAAAGGAATTGGCGCTGCTTGGACAAAAGGTCATTGTCACAACGACAACACATATGTGGAAGCCTGCAGAGGACTTTGTGGAGTGGAATGCAGAAAGCGAGTATGGATCTTCCTCTGACTTTTTTAGAGATTTTGCAGAGCAGCTAGAGCGGAAGCGGATCCTGACAGTAGGTGTTTCCTGCGGAAATGGAAAAATCTGTGGCATCCCTTCCGAAAGTTATGAAACGCTGTGCAGTCTGGCAGACGTACTGATCGTTGAGGCAGACGGAGCAAAAGGGAAGGACATTAAAATCCCTGCCGCACATGAGCCGGTGATCTTTCCGGGAACAGATATTGTGATAGGAGTGCTTGGATATCCGGCAGTTGGCCACTCCATCGAGGAGGCAGGTTTTCGTCCGGAGATGCTTGCAGCATTTCTCGGGAAAGGAACAGAAGAGAAAATAAAGTGGAAAGACCTTCTGTATATCGCGGGAAGTGATGAAGGTTTGAAAAAGAATGTGAAAGGAAACTATACAGTCCTGATCAACCGGGTTCCTGCCGGGAGATTTCCGGATGGAGGTCCGGAAGAGATTATATTTTGCGAACAGATCGGGACAGTATCAGAAAAAAACGATAGAGCAGATTAGAAATCAGAGACTGGGCAGAACGATGACCTGCCATAGTTATGTGACATAGATTGGGAGTTCTCGTGAACAAAGAGAGAATGGAAAAAGAACATAAAAGTATTTGAAAAATAGAAAAATCACGAAAGCAATCGTGATATTTATATAGATATAGAATCGATAGAAAAGTGAGGAGGAGTTCAGATGAAAATAAGAGTTGCTGTAATTACAGCCAGTACAACTGGATATGCAGGGAAGCGGGAAGACATCAGCGGAGCGAAAATCTGTGAGATTGTGGAAGAAGCCGGAATGGAGGTCACATTCAAAAAGATTCTGCCGGATGACAGAGAGACACTTGCAAAAGTGATGGCGGTGATCGCGGATAGCCAGATGGCGGATCTGATACTGACAACCGGTGGAACGGGATTTTCCAAAACAGACTGTACACCGGAGGCGACAACTGATATTTGTGAACGGCTTGTTCCGGGGATTCCGGAAGCAATGCGTGCGGCAAGTATGAAGTATACGAAACGTGCAATGCTTTCCCGCGCGGTGGCAGGGATCCGGAAGGAGACATTGATTATCAATCTGCCGGGAAGTCCCAAGGCGGTAGAGGAAAGCCTTGAGGAGATTTTGGAGGAAGTGATTCACGGCGTGGAGATTTTGACTGGACAGACTGCGGAGTGTGCGAGAAAATGAAAAAATTCATAGAAGGAGAGCGTCCGCTTCGTGTGTTGATCAAAGGGGCGGGAGATCTGGCAAGTGGGATCGCAGTTCGCTTATATCATAGTGGATTTCAGGTGATCATGACAGAGACCGGTGAGCCGACGACAATCCGCAGATACGTGGCGTTTTCCAGAGCCGTCTATGAGTCTGAAGCCGAGGTGGAAGGAATTATTGCAAAGTGTGTATCGACAAAAGAAGCGCTGGAAAGCTGTCTGGAGCAGCAGAAAATCCCGGTCATCACAGATCCGACTTGTGTGCATATGGACTGGTATCAGCCAGATGTGGAGGTAGATGCGATCCTTGCAAAGAAAAATCTTGGAACGAAGCTGGAGGATGCTCCCATTGTTATCGGAGTCGGTCCTGGATTTACAGCCGGGATGGACTGTCATTTTGTCGTGGAAACAAAGCGGGGACATGATCTTGGAAGAGTGATCACAGAAGGAGTGGCAATTCCGAATACTGGAGTGCCGGGGATGATTGCAGGTTATGCAAAGGAGCGGTTGATCTGTGCTTCCAGGGAAGGAAGATTTGAACCGAAGGCAGAGATTGGTGATTGCGTAGAGAAAGGACAGCTTGTGGCAATGTGTGGAAAGAATCCGGTCTATGCACAGATGAGTGGAATGATCCGTGGGATGCTCCCGGAAGGAATTGTTGTATCAAAAGGAATGAAGTGCGGGGATATTGATGCGCGCAGGGAATACGCTTACTGCTTTACGATTTCTGATAAAGCAAGAGCGGTAGGAGGTGGTGTCCTTGAGGCAATCCTCCGTGGAAGAAAGCAGATTGCAGAAAATAGAAACAGGGCACTTGATGTATGACATCCAAAGGAAAAGTTGCGCGAAAAGGGAGAACAGGAGAAGCAAAATGAGTTATTTTCCAATGTTTATAGATATAGAAGGAAAGCATATCCTCGTAGTCGGGGCGGGGAAGATTGCACTCCGGAGGGTGCAGACATTGTTGCAGTTTCGTGCGCGCATCAAGGTGATTGCAAAAGAGATCCCGAAAGAACAAAAGGAGGCATTTCATCTGCTTGTATCTGAAGGGAAAATTGTATTAGAAGAAAAAGCATTTGAAGAGAGTGATCTGACAGAAGCGTTTTTTCTGGTGCTGGCGGCGACAAATGTAAAAAAGCTAAATCATGAGATTTGTATGCTGTGCCGTAAGCGGAAGATTCTGGCTAATACTGCAACGGACAGAACCGATTGTGATTTCTATTTTCCGGCAGTGGCAGTCCAGGAGGAACTTGTCGTGGGAATTACGGGAGATGGAAGTGATCACAGGAAGGTTGCAGAGACGGCAGCAAGGATAAGAAAAGTTTTGGAGATGGAACATGAAGAGAAAAATCAGAGTAGGCAGCAGAGAGAGTAAGCTGGCAGTAGTACAGTCGGAGATGATTATACAGGAACTAAAAAAGTTACATCCGCAGTTAGAGATAGAATTGGTGACGATGAAAACGACCGGAGATAAGATTCTTGACAGAAGTCTGGATCAGATCGGAGGGAAAGGACTTTTTGTAAAAGAACTGGATCGCGCACTTTTGGATGGGGAAATTGATCTGGCGGTGCACTGTCTGAAAGATATGCCGATGGAGACACCAGAGGAACTTCCGATTCTTGCATATTCCAGGAGAGAAGATCCGCGGGATGTACTTGTGCCTGCAAAAGGAAAAGAAAACTGGAATGGTCAGGGTGTAATCGGGTGTTCAAGTTTCCGGAGAAGGATACAGCTACAGAAGTTATATCCGGATGCAGAAGTCAGAGGGATCCGGGGTAATATCCAGACACGACTTCAGAAACTGGACAGCGGACAATATGATGTCCTTGTGCTTGCGGCAGCAGGATTAAAGCGACTCGGACTCGAAGAGAGGATTGAGCGGTATTTTTCTCCGGAAGAGATTCTTCCGGCAGCAGGGCAGGGGATTCTTGTAGTGCAGGGAAGAGAAGAGATGCGGGAACTTGTGAAAGAATTTCAGCCTGAGGAAATGGAAGTGATCGCTGAAAATGAGCGGGCATTTGTGCGAAGGCTGGATGGCGGGTGCAGTTCTCCGGTGGCGGCATATGGAAGAATAGAACAGGATGAATTGGTTCTGACTGGCTTATATTATGAAGAAGATACAGGAAACTATGTAATTGCGACGAAGCGGGCAGAGGTCCGGGCGTCAGCACATTTAGGATGGGAGCTTGCGGATGAATTACGAACAAAACACTAAGAAGCAGGGGAAAGTATGGCTTGTCGGAGCAGGACCGTCGGATCAAGAACTTCTGACTGTCAAAGGGAAACGTCTGCTTTCGGAAGCAGATGTCATTGTCTATGACAGACTTGCAGGGCAGGGTGTGCTTACTTATGGGGCAGAACATGCAGAATACATTGATGTAGGAAAACATTCCGGGAATCACCGGGTGAGACAAAGTGAAATCAACCAGATTCTCGTAAGAGAAGCAATGGAAGGGAAAAAGGTTGTCCGTTTAAAAGGCGGCGATCCGTTTGTGTTCGGGCGCGGCGCGGAGGAGGCGGAAGAACTAAAGAAGGCGGGAATTCCGTTTGAAATTGTTCCGGGAGTGACATCGGCAGTATCGGTTCCTGCATATCAGGGAATTCCGGTCACACACCGGGATGCTGCTTCTTCGCTGCATATTATTACGGCACATAAAAAGGAAGGGCATGAGCCGGACGAGATTCCATTTCGGGAACTGGCAGGTGTGAAAGGAACGCTGGTGTTTCTGATGGGAGTCTCTACACTGCCGTTTTTATGCGCAAATCTAATCCGGGAGGGAATGGATCCGCAGACACCTGCGGCAATTTTGGAGCGGGGAACGACAGCAAGACAGCGGAAGATCACAGGCACCTTGGAAACTTTAGAAACACTTGCAAAAGAGGCAAATATTCAGACTCCTGCAATTATTGTTGTGGGAGAGGTATGTGCCTGCAGATCATTGGAATGGTATGATAAACGACCATTGGCAGGAATGAAAATCATGGTGACAAGACCGAAGGAGCAGAGCAGCCGTCTGGCAGGAATGTTGCGGGAAGAAGGGGCGGAGGTGTTGGAAGCACCTGCAATCCGCATTGTGCCGGAGGTGGAAAACGAAAGAGTTTCACAGGTGCTTTTTCACATCCAGAAATACCAGTGGATCGTGTTTACCAGTCCGACCGGTGTAGAAGTGTTCTGGAACGCCTTACGGCAGTATCGCGTGGATGTGCGAAGCCTTTCTCACCTCCGGATCGCGGTGATTGGAAGTGGAACTGCGCGCGCGTTGGAAGCACATGGAATGTATGCGGATCTGATGCCGGAGATTTATGATGGAGAGCACCTTGGAGCAGCACTTGGGGAGGTACTTTCTGATGAACATATTTTGATTCCGCGGGCAAAGATTGGAAATCCGGAGTTGATCCGTGAGATTAAAAAGAGAAGCGAGGCAGTCATAGAAGATCTTCCGATTTACGATACGCATTATGAGGCATATGGATTTATCAATTACCAGGAAGAATTTGAGCAGGGGAAGACCGATTATGTGATGTTTACAAGTGCATCAACAGTAAGAGGTTTTGCACAGGCGGCAAAAGGGCTTGATTTTTCCAAAGTACAGGCGCTTTGTATCGGGAAACAGACAAAGGCAGAAGCGGATCACTATGGCATGCAGACATTTATGGCAGAGCAGCCGACACTGGAGGCAATGGTGGCGCTTGCAAAAGAAAGGAAGAAGACATGGTAAAGATTACTTATATTTCTCATAGCTGCTTTGCGGTGGAGCTGGAGCACAGCGTACTTGTATTTGATTATTATCAGGGGGAACTTCCACTTTGGGATCCGGAGAAAACAATCTATGTGTTTGCAAGCCACAGACATTATGATCATTTTTCCGAGGAAATCTTTCGGTGGACAGAGCAGTATCCAAAAATCCAATACATTTTATCCGATGATATTTCTGAAGCGTCATATGATGCAAGTGAGATTTGCAGATCCGACTTGACAAGAATCGCACCGAATCAGACAGAGACAATTGGAAATTGTGTAATAGAAACATTCCGTTCCACAGATGAAGGAGTCGCATTTCTTGTGTCGTGCGAAGGAAAACTTTTTTATCATGCAGGGGATCTGAACTGGTGGCACTGGGAAGAAGAATCTACATTGTACAACGAAACAATGAAGGAAAGATACCAGTCAGAGATCGGAAAATTGAAAGAAGCATTGTCAGGGAAGACGATCGATGTAGCATTTCTTGTACTGGATCCAAGGCAGGAAGATGCATATGCCCTTGGAATGGAGCATTTTCTATTGGAAATCCCAGTGCAGTTTGCGGTTCCGATGCATCTGTGGGAGGAGTATGCGCTGGCGAAACAGTATGTGGAAACTTATGGACAGACACATGAGAAAACAAGATTTTGGTGTGTCAGCGGCAAAGGGGAAGAAGTCATTTTGCCGGAAGAAGCGTAGGGAAAGTAAAAACTGTCTGAGAACAGCATAGAAAAAGCAGGATCTGTTTGTGGACAGAAGGAAGGAGGGGTAGTATGGGACAGGATATTTTATTGCTTTTGATCATTTTTGTGCTGATCATAGTATTTTTGTATCAGATTGCGGCAAATGCCAAGAAAAGAGAGCGATATTTAAAGAACACATGGAAAGAAGCGTGGGGTACCGCTTCGGAGAAAAAATATGACCGTACAAAGTATGAGTCCATTTCTCATTATTTTCAGCAGCAGCTGCGAAAGGGAAAAATCACAGAGCCGTATGTAGATGATATTACATGGAACGATCTGGATTTGGATGAGGTCTATCAGGTGATGGATCACACCACTTCCTCGGTGGGAGCAGAGTATCTGTATTATCTTCTGCGGACTCCGGTGCTTTCGGAAGAGGAATTGAAGGAACGAGATCGCCTGATGGAGTTTTTCACCAAAAATGAGGAAGAGAGGCTCCGCCTGCAATATCTGTTCTATGAGATCGGAGGAATGCCGAAATATTCTGTGAGCGATTATATTGACCGTCTGGAGGATGTCAGACGTGAAAAAAACAGCAGACATTATCTGGCAATTGCAGCGATTGCTGTCGGAGTCGGTGCGCTGCTGGCAGCTCCCGGGGTTGGGATGATCTTGCTTATAGCGGCGGCAGTCTGGAATATCAAAAGTTATTTTGTGAGAAAAAGTGAGATTGAACCATATATCGCCACCTTTTCTTATCTGATCCGGGTTCTTCGGGCAGCAGAGGCATTGGGGAAGGAAAAAATCCCGGAGATACAGTTTTATCTTGACAGACTACATAAGATTCGGGAAGAAATGAATGTATTTCTGAAACATTCCCATGTGCTTGTGGCAGGGAGAGGTGCGACTGGATCGATGGTCGATGCAGTACTTGATTATATCCGGATGTTGTTTCATATTGATTTGATCAAATTCAATTCGATGCTGGAAATGGCAGAAAAAAATAGAGGAAAAATTGAAGAAGTGATCCAAATTATCGGATATTTGGACAGTATGATCAGCGCGGCATCTTTCCGCACATTTCTTCCTTATTATGAGAAACCGAATTTTACAGAAGGAAAGAAGGCGGAAATCTGTCTGGAAAATGTATATCATCCACTGCTGGCAGATCCGGTGGCAAATTCTGTCATAGCGCACCGAGGGATTCTTCTGACTGGATCCAATGCATCTGGAAAATCTACTTTCTTAAAGACCGTGGCAATCAATACGGTGCTGGCGCAGACGATTTTTACCTGCCCGGCGGCAAAATATGAAGCGCCGTTTTTTCAGATCTATTCTTCGATGGCTCTGCGTGACAACTTGCAGGGGAATGAAAGCTACTACATTGTGGAAATCAAATCATTGAAAAGGATTTTAAATCATGTAAAAGAGGATGTTCCGATGCTGTGTTTTGTGGATGAGGTGCTGCGTGGAACGAACACTGTCGAGCGAATCGCGGCTTCCGCACAGATCTTGAAAAGTCTTGCAAAAGAAGGTGTGATTTGTTTTGCGGCAACACATGATATTGAATTGACACATCTGCTGGAGAACTGCTATGACAATTATCATTTTCAGGAGACGATCATGGATGAGGATATCCTGTTTGATTATTGTCTGCAAAAGGGGAGAGCGGTATCACGCAATGCGATCAAACTTCTTCGGTTGATTGGATATGAAGATCGGATTACAGATGAGGCAGAGAAAATGGCAGAGGAATTTTTAGCAACGGGGAACTGGACCAGACAGGAGGAAAGAATATGCATGTAAAGATTTATACAGATGGGGCAGCCAGAGGAAATCCGGACGGACCGGGAGGTTACGGGACCGTACTAGAGTATGTAGATAGAAAAGGAGAATTACATACAAGAGAACTGTCCGGTGGTTATAGACGGACAACGAACAACCGGATGGAGCTGATGGCGGTGATCAAAGGATTGGAAGCGCTGAACCGTCCGTGCAGTGTTGAGTTGTATTCGGATTCCAAATATGTGGTGGATGCGTTTAATCAACACTGGATCGATGGATGGATCAAGAAAGGCTGGAAGCGCGGGAAAAATGAGCCGGTCAAAAACGTGGATTTGTGGAAACGGCTTCTGACAGCCAAGGAACAACATCAAGTTACTTTTATCTGGGTGAAAGGACATGATGGACATCCGCAGAACGAGAGATGTGACACACTGGCGACGACTGCGGCAGATGGGACTGATCTTATGATAGATGAAGGGGTTTTGTAAAGAGTTAGAAAAAGAGGGATGGCGGACAATGCAGATGCAAAGTCGGACCATCCCTCCTTTTTCTATGGCGAGGTTTTGAAATCTGTTTCTGCCGGCATGAATCTGGATTCGAATTCGGAAATGGGCATCGGTGCTCCAAATAAGTATCCCTGTGCAGAAGGACATCCCATAGAGGTAAGGAGTGCTGCCTGTTCTTCATTTTCGATGCCCTCAGCGATGACTTCTACCGGAAGTTCTCTGCACATTTGAATTACATGCTTGATGATCGTCTGATTAGATGCTCTGAAACACAGTGTCTGAATTAGACTGCGGTCAAGTTTTAGAACGTCAAAATCCATGTAGGTGAGAATGGACAAGTTTGTATATTTTGTGCCGAAATCATCGAGGGCAATTGTGAATCCGGCCTGCCGCAGCTGGTAGCTGAGTGTCAGGAGAACATCGCGATCTTTCTCTTCAATCGTCTCGGTGATTTCAATTTGGATCAAAGAAGGTGAAATTTGGTAAGTGTGTACCAGTTCAAGCAGGGAAGGAAGGATTTCTTCTTCCATCAGTGTAATTCTAGAAAAATTGATGGAAATAGGAAATGTTTTACGTCCTTCCTGTTGCCAGCGCCCGAGAAGACGGCACGCTTGTTCTAAAACAAATAGATCGATATAGCGGATTAGGTGCTCTTTTTCTAGTGGTGGAATAAAAAAATCAGGTGCTATCAAGCCGCGTTCCTCGTGGCGATACCGGATCAATGCTTCAGCTCCGATAAGTTTTCTTGAGGAGAGATCTACTTTGGGTTGAAGGTAGATGAGGAATCGTTCTTCTTTTAAGTCGCGCAATGTTTGTTGCAGGATAGTAGGACGATGCCGTTTGGCAAAATAAGGTGTTTCCATGTAATATTTTTGCTTTTCTTCCATCATCGAATCTTCTGCAAGAGATTTGAGTATGGAAAAATCTACTTCTTTTTGCATCCAGTGGTAGCCAAAGGAAATTCCGTCATGTCTCAGAACGATGGGATCTGCCTGTAATAGTGAAATCTGTTGATAAAAATATTTGCCGGAAGCATTTTCGCAGATAATACAAAATTCATTTCCGCTGAGACGGAAGTGATAGGCATCTGGGAAATATTCTCGAAAAACACGAGCAGTGTCCAAAAGTACCTGATTGCCAAAGGAATATCCCATCGTATTATTAATCTGTTTGAAACCATTGATATCCGCAAGCACAAGTCCTACGGAGGAGAGTTCTTCAAAGTGCCGTTTTTTAGTATAAGAAGAAAAACTTGCAAGATTGTAAAGGCCGGTTAGTGCATCATGCCAGAAGTTATAGTCTAGTTTTTTCTCCGCATCGATACTATGCAGCCGATTTGTGAGAAGATGGCATACCAGACGAAGAAAATGTAACTCATTGCCACAGGTATGCGGGTTGGATAAAATCAGGCAGGCATTTTTAGGGTGTTCAGCGGAGAAAGAAAAACCAAGCATCTGCCGGATTTCGTAACGTTCCAGAAGCAGCATTTCCTCCGGATAGTTTGGGCGGAGCATTTCAATATCCGGGATGTGGATGATATCATTTGTGTAAAATAAGTCCTGAATAAATGCGTATTTTTCAATTTGAGTCAGCTGGACCAATGCACTTTGGGAAATAGAGTTTTCGTAATGCCAGAGGCATTTGAAATGATAAGAATTTCCCATATGGGTAGGATGGATCAGACAGACATCATCCGCCTGATAAAATTTGCCAAGTGTTTGCGCGGTCCCTTGAAGGATTTCTTTTGTTCCGGACAGAGATTCCAGCAGAGAAGCATATTCTGTTAATGCGATAGAAAATCTTTGCTGGATTCCGTTCAATTTTAGATCGGTAATATCGATCGCAAGTTCCATTCGTACTTTACGGTGATTCCATGTGATAAATTTATCTTTGAGCAGGTAATCACGGTTCAGGAGTCGGTGATGGTGTTCCCAGATGACCGGCTTTTGATCCAGAAGGTGATTTGTGCAAAATGGACATGGTTTGTGTTCTCCTTGAAGTACTTCGTAACATTTTTTCCCGATGGGATCATTGCCGGATAATCCTAAAATGTCACGGACTTGCGGGGAAACATAGAGGAGCTCATAGGTGTATGGATCACTCAGATATGTAATATCCTCCAGATTTTCGATCAACGCATGGAAGATTTCCTCGGACCATGCAGAATCTTCCGGTTCCATAACAATTTCACTTCTGGTAATACCATTTTGTTCAGGTAGATGCATGACTGAAGTATAGAAGGTAAAACAGTTGCGCCCACGAGCTTTTGAGTGATAAAGAGCGATATCCGCTTTTTCATACAGTACTTCAAAGTCAAATCCATAGTTCGATGTGAGGCAAATTCCCATACTATATGTAAGAATACCGCGGAAAGGTACTACAGTATATCGAAGTTTTTCTAACTTTTGGAGCAGAAAGTCTTTGGAAGGGATATTTTTGATGAAAGCAATGAATTCATCTCCGCCGATTCGCCCGATGATATCATCTGAACGGAAATGCTGCTGAATTCGTTTTGCCGTTTCTTTTAGCACCTTGTCTCCGCAAGCGTGTCCATGGAGATCATTGATCTTTTTAAAGTGATCAAGGTCAATGATGATAAATGCATGGCAGGCATCGGGAGAACTTGCTTCTAATTGGCTGCGGATCAATGTCTCAGCAGCTCCCTTGTTATATAGCTTGGTCAGAGGATCCAGCCGGGAGGCGTTTTCAAGAGTCAGCCGCTCTCTTTTTGCTGCATCAATGTCATGTAAGTAGAGAAGACAGCGGATATCTCCGGAAACAGGGTCTTTCATCATATGGGCAGTTGTTTCCACCCAGCAAGTCTTTCCGAAATTCGTCAAATGACGATATTCTAATTTGAGTTCCTGAATCCCGTTGGCATAATTTACAAGAAGATTTTTACGCGAAAAAGTTTCCAGAAATTTGGGATAATCTTCCCGATGAATATTTTTGATTCCTTCGACTCTTAGATATTGGTCATAAGAGCGGCAGAGGTGTTCCATCAATTCTTGGGTATTCATCTCAGAGAGGGTGTCGATGATACCTTCGGTCAGGTTGATTTCTGCGTAAAACAGAGTATCTGCAAGCAGAGCACGTCGGTAAGTTTCTTCTTTGAGATAAGCATATTCCATTTCTTTATGCTGAGTAATATTTTCCACGACACCAATGGCACGGACCGGTTTGTGCTGACCATTGAAAACAGTTGTCATTGTGATCGTATTCCAGTAATATTTCCCGTCTGCTGCTAAGATTTCTACGGTACAGCTGCTGTGAGGACTTCCTTGCTGGATTTCTCTGTACATGGAAAGAAAAGCGGCAGCATGTTTGCGTGGAATGATCTTAGAACGCACAAAACTTTCCGGAACATCATTCATGATTTCCGGCAGTCCATAGAGGTGCATTGTTTCTTTCGAATGGACCACTTGTTTTTTTTGAATATGATAGTCAAAGATCACACTCTGTGTCTGTGTGACAGCAATCCGGAAACGCTCTTCGTTGATAGCAAGTTCCTGTTCAGATAGTCGGCGCTTTGTGATATCGATGATGACGCAATTTAAAGTGGGAACTCCTTTCCGAGAATGGCTGAAGGCACCGTTTGTCAGAAGATAGCGTATGGAACCGTCCTTGTGAAAAATTCTTTGTTCAAATTCAAAATGAGATTCTTGACTTCGGTAAGTACGCTCGATGATTTCCATAATAGACGTTGCATCCTCAGGAAGGATCGTGGCAATTAGCTTGTTGCCCAGTTGTGTCTGCATTTCTGCAGAAGTGTATCCATATAGCTGATAGAAGCTATCATTTCCATAAAGAAGTGTGAAATCCTGATCCATCAAAATTTTACAGACTCCACCGGGAATGTTTTGGGTAAGTTCACTCAGCTCTTGCTGCAGTTCAATGGTATCAGTGATATCCAGACAGATACTTGCTACAAATTCGGAATTTTTATGGAAAAACTTCTTTCCTTGACCGATGACCCAGATAAAAGAACCATCTTTTTTTAACATTCTATATTTAATTTCGTACGTCTGGTCTTCGTTTAGAGCAGACAAAACAGTGTCTGTTGTATACTCCCGATCATCTGGATGGATGCCGTTGATCAGTTTATTTTTAATAAACGTACAATATTCCTCGCGGCTCTCAAAGCCAAGAAGGTGCAGCAGTTGATCGCTGATGAAATGAAAAGGGAATCCTTCTCCGGTATAGCCGCAGAGGAGTCCACCGGAAATTGAGCCTTTGAGAAACTCAAAAAGATCCTGGTGGAGCAGGCTGGAGAGGGAAGAAATCTGATGATCTGTCATGGGTATTGCCCTGCCTTTATTTGTTATAATGATTGCCCGGAAAGAAGAGTTTAAAATCTTCCTTCCGGCTCTTGTTCTGTTGTTTGAAATGTCTCTGGATATCATACCATATTGCAGGCGCCGGGGCAATGACTAGAAATTGCAGAAACAGGGGCTGGCAAAATAAATTATTTGCGGCAGGCAGTGATAAATGAAGCAAACAGATCACGCATGACAGGAGAAGTACGGTACATACATTCCGGGTGCCATTGGACTCCAAGGGCAAATGGATGAGCGGAAAGTTCGATTGCCTCGATGATGCCGTCGGAAGTCCGGGCAGTTGGGACGAGCCCTTTGCCGAGTGAGTCGACTGCCTGATGATGGAAACTGTTTGTATAGAGGGACGAACCTGTGATGGAGGAGAGAATGCTTCCTTTTGCGACCAGTACTTTATGGCTGATTTCACTTCTAGAGGCGGAAAGCTGCATATGATTGATGGGTGCGTGGAGCGAGGTATCGATATCTTGGAGAAGCGTTCCTCCACAGGCTACATTTAAAACCTGCATTCCACGGCAGATGGCGAGCAGGGGCTTTTTTGTTTTTAGAATGGCGCGCAGAAGGCGGAGTTGAAAAATATCCAGTGTGATGTTGGTTGCCCCCAGTCCTTTTGCCGGTTCTTTTCCAAACAGAAGCGGGGTGATGTCGTTTCCGCCGCAGAAGAGGAACCCGTCGCAGAGAGAACAATAAGTTTGAAGTGCTTCGTCAGAGCGCACAAGTGGGAGGAGAAGCGGGACTCCTTTTGCATATTTTATGGATTGAATGTAAGCATTAGTTACAAATTGGCGGTCATCCATCAGACCGCAGACAATAATTCCGATTACTGGTTTCATAGTACACATCCTTATGCTTTTTATTATAGGATAGGTATGTTTCGTGCCGGATATTCAAAAGAACAGGAAAAAAATATATTTTCCACTTTTTTCTTGCATTAATGCTTTAAAGTGTGATAGTATATGGAGAGAAATCGGAAAGCCTGTCTGAGTCGATCTGCTGGTCGGTGTTTTTTGTGGACGGGTTTGGAGAGAAAAGGAGTTGCTTATGGAAAAGAGAGAAAAATTTACGAGCAGAATGGGATTTGTTATGGCTTGCATCGGTTCGGCTATTGGACTTGGAAATATATGGATGTTTCCATACCGGCTTGGCGCTTACGGTGGGGCGGCATTTTTGATCCCGTACTTTCTGTTTGTCTTGATTCTAGGGACGACAGGACTGATTACAGAATTTGCGTTCGGGCGTGCCTTTGGCGGTGGTTCGATGACTGGAATCTCAGAAGTGTTCCGTGAAAGAACATGGAAGGGTGGAAAGATTGTAGGAATGCTTCCGGCAATCGGGCTTCTTGGTATTTTTATGTTTTACAATGTGGTTGTCGGGTGGATTTTAAAATACCTTGTAATGAGTGGAACCGGAAAGCTTGCAAAGGTGGATAAGAACACCTATTTTACAGAGTTTGCAGGTTCAGCTGCTTCCATTCCATGGGATGCGGTTGCGATTTTTCTGACGGTACTGGTCATTTGTGCAGGTGTTGTAAAAGGGATTGAGCGGATCAGCAAGATCATTATGCCGGCATTGTTTCTGATTTTTATCGTACTGATTTTCCAGTCACTGTCACTTCCGGGAGCGATGGAAGGTGTGAAGTTTCTGCTTCAGCCAAAATGGGAGTACCTTTTGAAAGCAGATACATGGGTGATGGCGCTTGGACAGGCATTTTTCACGGTATCCATTAATGGATGCGGGATGGTAGTGTATGGGAGCTATTTGAAGAAAGAATATGATATTCCGCATCTGGCGGTCAGCACAGCAGTTCTGGATACGCTGGCAGCAGTACTTGCGTCTTTTGTGATCATGCCGGCAGTATTTGCATTCGGTCTGGATGCGAAATCAGGACCCCCATTATTGTTTATGACGATGCCGGTCATTTTTGAAAAAATGCCGGGTGGAACAATCCTTGCGGTTATCTTCTTTATCAGTTTGCTCTGTGCGGCAATCTCTTCTTCCATTAATATGCTGGAAGGGGTTGTGGAGGCAATCCTTTCGCACTCGAAGCTGACAAGGAAAAAGGCAGTGATTCTTGTGGGGGCTGTCACATTTGTGCTCTCAGTTCCTTTGAATTTGAGCATGACAACCTTTGATCAGTTTACCAATCTGATCACAGTTGTAATTTCGCCGTTGATGGCACTTCTTGTGCTGATTGTCTTTTACTATTTTCATGATGGAGAAAAGGCACTTGCGGCAATCAATGAAGGGGCAGGGAAACCGCTTGGAAAAAGGTTCCTTGCGTTTGCAAAATATGTGTTTGTGATCGTGACCATTCTTGTAGTGATCCTCGGGATCGCGTATGGGGGGATTGGTTAAAGAAATACAGAATGTTACTCAAGAAGTTTTAGAAAACAAAAGGGCAGCTGGAAAGATCAGCTGTCCTTTTTGTGTGTCTGTTTTCTACTTTTCTGTTTCTGCAAGTTTCATTGCGCGTACTTTTAACGGAAGACCGAATAAGTTGATAAATCCTTCTGCGTCATGATGGTCATAAAGTTCTCCGGTAGTAAAACTTGCGAGAGATTCGCTGTACAGAGAATACGGAGAGGTTGTTCCGGCTTTGATGATATTTCCTTTATAAAGCTTCAATTTTACTTCTCCGGTCACATATTGCTGTGTGGATTCGATAAATGCCTGCACAGCCTCACGGAGCGGTGTGAACCATTTTCCTTCGTATACAATCTGAGAAAGTTTGTTTCCCATTTCTTTTTTCACCTCATAGGTTGCACGGTCAAGCACCAGTTCCTCTAACTGCTGGTGAGCTTCCATTAAGATGGTTCCTCCTGGAGTTTCATAGACACCGCGGGATTTCATTCCGACAACACGATTTTCTACAATGTCGATGATACCGATTCCATGCTTTCCGCCGAGGGCGTTTAATTCTGTGATAATCTCAGATACTTTCATCGTTTGTCCGTTTAAGCTGACTGGAACACCTTTTTCAAAAGTCATTGTGATATATTCGCCTTCATCCGGTGCCTGTTCCGGGGTGACGCCGAGAACAAGCAGATGTTCATAGTCTGGCTCTTGCGCAGGATCCTCGAGTTCTAATCCTTCATGGCTGATGTGCCATAAGTTTCGGTCGCGGCTGTAACTTTGGCTGGCATCAAATGGAAGGTCGATTCCATGCTGATGGCAGTATGCAATCTCTTCTTCACGGGAATTCAATGTCCAGAGATCCGTCATTCTCCATGGAGCGATGATCTTCAGATCCGGTGCGAGTGCCTTGATCCCTAATTCAAAACGAATCTGATCATTTCCTTTTCCGGTTGCTCCGTGGCAGATGGCAGAAGCATGTTCTTTTCTTGCAATTTCTACTAGTTTTTTTGCGATTCCCGGACGTGCCATCGCAGTGCCGAGCAGATATTTGTTTTCGTAGATTGCATTTGCCTGTACACATGGCACGATATAGTCATCACAGAACTCATCAACGATGTTTTCAATATATAATTTGGAAGCGCCGGATAATTTTGCGCGTTCTTCCAAGCCGTCCAGTTCTTCTCCCTGTCCACAGTCGATGCAGCAGCAGATGACCTCGTAATCAAAATTTTCTTTGAGCCATGGGATGATGGCTGTTGTGTCCAATCCGCCGGAATATGCTAAAATTACTTTTTCTTTCATGTGAAAAGTCCTCCTTGTTCTGTTTGTCTTGAAATTTGATAGTATTAATATACAATAAAATGAATAAATATGCAACAAGAAAATTTAAAAAAGAGAAATGAGATTAAAAAAGCAAAGCAAACTGTTATAGGAAAACAAATGTGCACTAGGGGGAAACATACTAGTTTTTATAGAGAAAAGAGTAATGTAAAAATGAAAAAATTCGTAGAGAAAAACGAAAAAACACTTGTATTTACTTATAAAATGCAAAATGTGAGAGGAAAAACAAGAAAATGAAAAACGGAGAAGGAAGTTATCGGGAAAGAGGAAAGCGATAAAAGCAGATTTGAGTGCAAAGTAAAATTGTACAAAATAAAATGCAAAAAAACTATTGCATAACATTTTAAATAGATGTATAATCATGCAAAATCAAAATTTATTCGATGGAAAAGAAGAGAAAGGGTGTTATAGATGATTCGTGCAGGAATAATTGGTGCAACGGGGTATGCCGGAGGAGAATTAGCCAGACTTTTGGCTGGTCATAAGGAAGTGGAAGTAGTATGGTTTGGATCCAGAAGCTATCAGGAGATTCCTTATACTAATGTTTACCAGAATTTATTTCAGATTGTAGAAGGAACGTGCGGGGAAAAGGAGATGGAAGCACTTGCGGATGACGTGGATGTCATCTTTACTGCGACGCCGCAGGGATTTTGTGCCGGACAGATCAGCGAGACGGTGCTAGAGAAAGCAAAAGTCATTGATCTAAGTGCAGATTTTCGTTTAAAAGAGGCGGAAACGTATGAAAAATGGTATAAAATACAACAGAAAAGCCCGGAATTTTTGCAAGAAGCAGTCTACGGACTTTGCGAGTGGAATCGGGAGCATATTCGATCAGCAAGGCTGATCGCCAATCCCGGCTGTTATCCAACGTGTTCTCTGATGGCGATTCTTCCATTGGTAAAGAATGGGCTGATAGTTCCTGAGACACTGATCATTGATGCAAAGTCCGGGACATCGGGGGCAGGGAGAACGGAGAAAATAGATAACCTTTATTGCGAAGTCAATGAGAATATGAAAGCATACGGGGTGACCACTCATCGGCATACACCGGAGATCGAAGAACAGCTGTCTCTTGTTGCAGGGGAGAAGGTATGTGTGAATTTTACCCCGCATCTTGTTCCGATGAATAGGGGGATCCTTGTGACCGCCTACGCATCACTAAAACAAGGTGTGACGGAAGAAATGGTAAGAGAGGCATATAACAGTTGTTATAACAGCGAGAAATTCGTTCGTGTACTGCGAACCGGGATATGTCCGCAGACGAAATGGGTGGAAGGAAGCAACTATGTGGATGTTGGATTTCAGATTGATCAGCGGACCAATCGGATTGTGATCCTGGGAGCGATGGATAACCTTGTGAAGGGCGCTGCGGGGCAGGCAATCCAAAATATGAATTTGATGTTCGGACTGGATGAGACGGAAGGACTGACTGCAATCCCTCTGTTTCCTTAGAAGCTACAGCAGGAAAAAAGAAGAAAAAGACGGAAAAAGGAGAGGCAGAACGATGATACGCGCAATGATGATAGAAGACTATGAGGGAGTTTATAAGCTTTGGAAACAGATCAAAGGATTTGGAATCCGTAGTATCGATGACTCGCGGGAAGGACTGGAACGTTTCCTTAGAAGAAATCCGACTACAAGTATTGTGGCGGAGGAAGAAGGAGAGATTGTCGGCAGTATTTTATGCGGGCATGACGGAAGAAGAGGTTGTTTTTATCATGTATGCGTTGCTGAAGAACATCGGATGAAAGGAATCGGTACACAGATGGCAGAGATGGCGATGGATGCGCTGAGAGCAGAGAAGATCAATCAGGTCTGTCTGATTGCATTTACGGACAATCAGGTTGGGAATCAGTTCTGGGAACAAAGCGGATGGAAGCGGAGAGAAGATTTAAATTATTATGACCTCTCTTTAAACGAAGAGAATGAAACGACATTTAATCGATAGAAGGTAGAAATAACAGGTAGCGAAGAAAGGAAGGAAAGCAGAGATGAAGCAGATCAAAGGTGGAATTACAGTGGTACCGGGATTTGAGGCGGCAGCGGCAGCGGCCCAGATCAAATACGAGGGGCGTACAGATATGGCATTGATTTACAGCAGTGTTCCGTGTGTGGCGGCGGGAACTTTTACGACAAATGTGGTGAAGGCAGCTCCGGTAAAGTGGGATCAGAAGATTGTCAAACAAGGCGGAGCGGTGCAGGCGATAATTGTCAATTCGGGAATTGCAAATGCGTGTACTGGAGAAGAAGGGATGCGATATTGTGAAGAGACGGCACAGACAGCGGCAGAAGTATTTGGGATTCAGAAAGAACAAGTGCTGGTAAGCTCTACCGGAGTGATAGGAAAACAGCTTCCGATGGAGAAAATCCAGGCGGGAATCCATATGCTTGCCCAGGCAAAAGGCAATGACAAACTTTGTGGAGCAGAGGCCGCAGAGGCGATTCTGACAACAGATACGCACAAAAAAGAGGTTGCAGTACAGCTGGAGATTGGCGGGAAGACAGTGACGATCGGTGCGATGGCCAAAGGATCCGGAATGATCCACCCAAATATGTGTACGATGCTTTCGTTTCTTGTGACCGATGCTGTGATTGAAAAAGAAATTTTACAGAAAGTATTAAGTGAAGATGTAGAGGAGACGTATAATATGATTTCCGTAGATGGAGATACTTCTACAAATGATACGGTCTTGTTTCTTGCGAACGGACTGGCACAAAATGCTCCGATCTGTCCGGGTACAGAAGAATATAAAGCATTTGCAGCAGCAGTACATACGGTCAATGAGCAGCTGGCAAAGGCAATCGCAGGAGATGGAGAGGGCGCTACGGCTCTTCTGGAAGTGGAGGTTGTCGGGGCGGCAGATAAAGAGCAGGCAAAGAAAATCAGCAAGTCAGTCGTTTGCTCGAATCTGACGAAAACAGCAGTGGCAGGTCATGATGCAAACTGGGGAAGGATCCTCTGTGCGATGGGATATGCAGGCGTTTCATTTGCACCGGAGCAGGTGGATCTCTTTTTGGAAAGTGCAGCAGGAACGATTCAGATTCTTTCCGGTGGGATGGCGCTTCCGTATAGTGAGGAGAAGGCGACGGAGATTTTATCTGAGGAAAAAGTAAAAATCCTTGCAGATCTGAAACTTGGGAATGAGAAAGCGACTGCATGGGGCTGTGACTTGACACACGGATATATTGATATCAATGCAGATTACCGGAGCTAGCATGCCAAACAGAAGTGATGCAGAGACAAAAGGAAGAGATGGAGATGAGCCAAAAGATGCAGGAATATTTGAAAAAAGCGGAGGTACTGATCGAAGCGTTGCCGTACATTCAGCGATTTAACCGAAAGATCATCGTTGTAAAATATGGTGGAAGTGCGATGATCGATGAGGCATTGAAAAAGCGCGTGATTGAGGATGTGACTCTTTTAAAATTGGTCGGGTTCAAACCAATCATTGTCCACGGAGGAGGGAAAGAGATCAGCCGGTGGATGGAGAAGACTGGAAAGCAGCCTACGTTTGTCAACGGACTTCGCGTGACGGATGAAGAGACGATGGAAGTTGCAGAAATGGTGCTTGGAAAGGTGAATAAAGGGTTAGTTCAGCTTGTGGAATCGCTGGGAGTGCGGGCCATCGGTCTGAGTGGAAAAGATGGCGGACTACTTCGGGCGCAGAAGAAATTTTCAGACGGAAAAGACATCGGATTTGTGGGGGAAGTGACATCGGTGGATGCAAATGTACTTTTGGATCTTCTGGAGAAAGATTTCCTTCCAGTGATCTGTCCAATCGGGCTAGGAGAGGATTATCAGACTTATAATATCAATGCGGATGATGCGGCATGTGCGATCGCGCAGGCGGTACATGCGGAAAAATTAGCGTTTTTATCTGATGTAGAAGGAATTTGTACAGATCCGGCAGATGCCTCCACGTTGATTTCAGAATTGACAATTCAAGAAGGAAAACAGCTGATCGAGGAGGGGACGATCACCGGTGGAATGCTTCCGAAACTTTATAGTTGTATAGAGGCAATCCAGGCAGGGGTATCGAGAGTCCATATTCTTGATGGAAGAATCCCGCATTGTCTGTTGCTTGAAATTTTTACAAATAGAGGAATTGGAACTGCCATTTTTGAGGGAGAAAGGAGCAGATTTTACTATGGACCAGACAATCAGTAAGACGGAAAGCGCTATCTTACATACCTATAATCGATATGATCTTGTGTTGGCAAAAGGAGACGGCGCTTACCTGTATGATACAGACGGAAAAGCCTATTTGGATTTTGTGTCGGGGATTGGTGTCAGTTCTCTTGGATATGGAAATAAAACATTGCAGTCTGCATTGAAAAAACAGATTGATCGGTTGATCCATACATCCAATTTATATTATCACGAACCGCTTGCCCAAGCGGCAGAAAAACTGAAAACCATCTCGGGAATGGATCGTGTCTTCTTTGCAAACAGCGGGACGGAAGCAATTGAGGGCGCTTTGAAAACGGCAAGAAAATATGCGAAGCAAAAAGGGAACAGTGCCTGCGAGATTATTTCCATGGAACATTCCTTTCATGGCCGAAGTATGGGTGCGCTGTCGGTGACGGGGACGGAAAGCTATCGGGAACCGTTTGAACCACTTGTAGGCGGTGTGAAATTTGCCATATTTAATGATCTGGAAAGTGTAAAAGAACAGGTGACAGAGAAGACAGGTGCAATCCTTCTGGAACCGGTACAGGGAGAAGGTGGCGTCTTTGTGGCAGAACAGTCATTTTTGCAAGGACTTCGCACACTCTGCGAGGAAAAAGGGATTCTGTTGATCTTTGACGAGATTCAGTGTGGCATGGGGCGAACCGGCTCAATGTTTGCATGGCAAGGATACGGGGTACAGCCGGATATTCTTGTGATGGCAAAGGCAATCGGAAACGGAATTCCGGTCGGGGCTTTTGCAATGAAAGAGGAGGTAGCGCAAAACTCTTTAAAACCGGGAGAGCACGGGACGACTTATGGCGGCAATCCACTTGCATGTCAGGCAGTCAGTACGGTGATCGATCTTTTTACAGAGCAGAAGTTAGCAGAACATGTGCGAAGATTGACTCCGTACTTTGAAGAAAAATTAGATGCTTTACTTGAAAAATACGATCTGTTCACCGGGAGAAGAGGAAAGGGATTTATGCAGGGGTTGATCACTTCTTGTCCGGCTGGAAAGATTGTGGAGGCGGCGAAACAAGAGGGACTTTTGCTTGTGACGGCAGGCGCTCAGGTTGTAAGATTCCTTCCGCCGCTGATCATTACTGAAAAAGAAATTGATGAAATGACAGAAAAGTTAGAGAGCGCGCTTGTTCATGTTTGTTAAAAGAAAGCAGAGTATGCTCCTTTTTATTAGAAAAATGAATTTTTGATTGGAATCGGGGCATAAAAATCCGGTCATTGGATACACTGGAAAGAAATAGATGTTACAAAAAAGTGACGAATCATTCTGGGAGGGAGTCCGATGACTGGATTTTTTATTGCGTTGCTCTCTGGGGCGCTGATGAGTGTGCAGGGGGTTTTTAACACACAGGTAACAAAAACAACGGGGATGTGGGTGTCCAATGGCTGGGTACAATTTTCTGCTTTTGCGGTTTGTCTTGTGGCATGGCTGATCGCAGGCAGAGATAGTGTGATGGCACTCGGAAAAGTAGAGCCAAAATATATGCTGTTGGGAGGTGCGATCGGAGCTGGAATTACGTGGACCGTGATTAAAAGTATGGAACAGCTGGGACCTGCGAAAGCGGCGCTTCTGATTGTGATCGCACAGTTGATCGTGGCATATGTTATTGAAGTACTGGGATTGTTTGGTGTGGAGAAATCACCGCTGGAATGGCGAAAAGTAGGAGGGATGGCTCTGGCTTTGATCGGTATTGCGATTTTTCAGTGGAAGTAAAGAAGAAATCTAAGAAATAAAAAAGCCGGGGAAGAATTGGTTGTAATTCTGAGGTAAATTCGATACAATATATGTGACTTTGCATATGAGGGGATTTATAGAGAATATCTATAAAGGAGAAAATATGTATAAGCAAAAGAAAAATGAAAAGAGCACTAAGAACAAGTGGAAGCGTAGCAGAAGTAAGATGTATGGAATCGGGATTCTGATAGTGACGCTTTGTCTGACAGCCTGTGAAAAAGAGGAGCATCGGATGGAAGAGATCCAATTGGAAGAGGTCGAAAAAAGGGAATCGAACTCGGAAGAGAGGCAGGGTCAATCTGCGCCGGAAGCGCCGGAAGGTGAACGGCAGCCAAAAACGATCTGGGTGTATGTATCGGGTGCAGTCTGTACGCCGGGTGTGTATGAGCTGCCGGAAGGATCCCGGCTTTTTGAGGCACTGGAGCGTGCCGGAGGAATGACGGAGGCGGCTGATCAAAGTTTTCTGAATCAGGCAGAACTTTTGACGGATGGGGTACAGATTCAGGTTCCGACAAAGGAGGAGGTTGCTTCGGGAATTGCAGCAGAAGCAAATACTTCCGGTGCACCTGGAGAAAGTGGAAAGACTTCTCAGGGAAAGGTGAATTTAAATACTGCGACAAAGGAAGAACTTATGACACTTCCCGGGATCGGTGAGGCAAAGGCAGATAGCATTCTTACCTATCGGGAATCTGCAGGTGGCTTTCAGTCCATTGAACAGATCAAAGAGATCGAGGGAATCAAGGACGGTGTGTTTGAAAAAATAAAAGAACGGATCACAGTCTGAATGCTCTGGTAAGGGAGAGTTTATGGGAAATAAGATATTGGTTGTCGATGATGAAAAATTAATTGTGAAGGGAATTCGGTTTAGTCTTGAGCAGGATGGAATGGAAGTTACTGCTGCATATGACGGGGAAGAGGCGTTGGCGCTTGCAAAAAGCGGTGAGTTTGACTTAATTCTTCTGGACGTCATGCTGCCGAAACTGACAGGATTTGAGGTCTGTCAGCAGGTCCGGGAATTTTCGGATGTGCCGATCATTATGCTGACGGCAAAAGGGGATGATATAGATAAGATCATGGGACTGGAGTATGGTGCGGATGATTATGTCACAAAGCCGTTTAATATTTTGGAGGTAAAAGCAAGGATCAAGGCAATCATCCGGCGTACGAAGAAAGACAGACCGGAAGAACAGAAGAATCTGATCGTAAAGGGAGAGATGAAGTTAGATTGCGAGAGCCGCCGTGTCTTTATTGGAGAGCGGGAAGTCAATCTGACTGCAAAAGAATTTGATATGCTGGAACTGCTTGCGCTGAATCAGAATAAAGTGTACAGCAGAGAGAAACTTTTGAATCTTGTCTGGGGCTATGATTATCCGGGGGATGCAAGAACTGTCGATGTACATATCCGCCGCTTGCGGGAGAAGATTGAGAGCCATCCAAGTGATCCAAAGTATGTGCATACAAAGTGGGGAGTTGGTTATTATTTTAGGGGATAAGATATACTTCCGCGGTAAGTTCTTTAAAAGTCTCCGTTTTCGGATCATGTTGCTTTTGATCGTGATTGGAATTATCCCGTGTATCGTTGTCGGGCAGGGAATCATCAGCAATTATGAAAAGAGAGCGGTTTCCGTGCGGACGGCGGAAATTCAGAATCAGAGCACAATGCTAGGAAGTCGTCTTGGAAAAGCGGGCTATTTAAAGGGAGTACCGTCAGAAACATTGGATGCGGAGCTGGCGCAGCTTGCAGATATTTACAGTGGCAGAATTCTTCTGATTGATGATGAATTCCAGGTAGTCAAAGATACTTATGACATGGAGGAAGGGAAAACAATCATTTCAGAGGCGGTGATGGAGTGCTATGAGGGAAACAATACAAGTGAGTATGATTCGAAAAATCACTATATTGAGGTGACACAGGCAATCCAGGATCCGAATAGCGGACAGACGGAAGGGATTATGCTTGTCAGTGTTTCCACCGATTCTGTTATGGACAGTGCAGATATTCTGCATTCCAAAGCGGTTGCTGTGGAGATTGCTGTCGGAGTTGTGATCATTACCATTTCCTTTTTTGTTTCCGCGCTTCTTGTACGGCCGTTTGGAAGAATTACACAGGCAATCGGGGCGGTGACGGAAGGGTATGATACGGACAATCTTCACGAGAATGCCTATACCGAGACAATGCTGATTTCCGATGCATTTAATAAGATGCTTGGAAGACTTAAGATTCTTGATGATTCCAGGCAGGAATTTGTCTCAAATGTCTCCCATGAACTGAAGACACCATTGACTTCAATGAAAGTGTTGGCCGATTCCCTCCTGGCACAGGAAGGCGCTCCTGCGGAATTGTATCAGGAATTTATGGAGGATATCGCGGCAGAGATCGAGCGGGAGAATAAGATTATCAATGACCTGCTGTCACTTGTCAAGCTGGACAAGACGTCGGCGGATTTAAATATCAAGTCAGAAAATATCAATGATCTTCTGGAATTGATCTTAAAACGTCTGCGGCCGATTGCGGTACAACATAATATCGAAGTTGTATTTGAAAGTTTCCGTCCGGTGATTGCGGAGGTGGACGAAGTGAAGCTGACGCTTGCGATTTCTAATCTGGTGGAAAATGCAATCAAATATAATCATGAGGAGGGATGGGTGCATGTCTCTCTGAACGCAGATTATAAATATTTCTATATCAAAGTTGCAGACTCTGGTATCGGGATTCCGGAAGATGCCGTCGAGCATATTTTTGAGCGTTTCTATCGGGTAGATAAATCACATTCCCGAGAGATTGGAGGAACCGGACTTGGGCTTGCAATTGCGAAAAATGCAATTTTAATGCATAGAGGAATTGTGAAAGTACACAGTAAAGAAGGGGAAGGAACGACGTTTACTGTTCGTGTTCCTTTGACCTATATTGCGTAACATTCCGGTGAGCAGAAATGAAAGGGAAGACAAAAAGAGAGAAGATGACAGGAAATTTGAAAAAGAAAATCGGAATTGGGCTGCTTGTGGTACTGGGAATCATGTTGCTTGCTGCATGTGGGAAAGAAAAGAAGAGTGTTTCCGGTGATGGAATTTATTACATGAACAGTGAGGAGACAACTATTGAGAAAGAACCGTATCAGATCAAAGAGAAAGATGCAGAGAAAGCTGCACGGGCGATGTTAAAAGCACTTTCCAAAGCGCCGGAGGATGTGGAGATGAAACCGGTGATCTCAAAACGGGTAAAGGTACTTGGATTTGAGGTGCAAGAGGGAAAGATCACAGTTAATTTTGGCGGAGGATATTATGAGATGGGAGCGGTCCGGGAGGTACTTTGCCGGGCGGCGATCGTCCAATCGCTTGTGCAGATTGATGGCATCGAGTCGGTCGCATTTGAAGTAGAGGGCAATCCACTGACGGATAAGGAAGGACAGGTTGTTGGAAGTATGCGGGCAGAAGATTTTATTAAAAATACAGGTTCTGCGCTGCACTCTTATGAAAAAACGGACCTTACACTGTATTTTGGAAATGAAGACGGTACTGCGCTTGTGCCGGAGGTGTTAGAGGAGGTACGCTACAATACGAATCTGTCAACAGAAAAACTTGCCATGGAGCGTTTGCTCAAAGGGCCGGCATCAGGGAAACTTCAGCCGGTACTGGATGCTAAAGTTCGTCTGATCGGAACTTCTGTCAAGGACGGAATCTGTTATGTCAACTTTGATGACACCTTTCTTCAGCAGGAATCGCGGATGGATCCGGCGCTGCAGATAGAGGCGCTTGTCCGTTCCTTGATGGAAAACGGAAAAGAAATCCGGGCAGTTCAGATCTTAGTCAACGGAAAAAGTGACCAAAGCTACAAAGGCATTTCTCTGGAACAACCGTTTGACGGCGAAGCTATTAGGAAGAAGGAGGAGCAGAAGTGAGAAAGAAACCACTCTGTCTCCTGTGCATCTTCTTTTTGCTGCTCAGGCTGGCAGCTACTTTGATAATGGGGAAAACGATGGACAATCCTGCTTTTCCCTCTTCTACAACAATTCAGATAGAAGGCACTGTCCTTCAGAAATCAATCACATCAAAACAACAAATCTTGACAATTGGAAATCTTGAAAAACAATCCAGACAGAAAAAGAAGCAATATATTGAGAAAGAAACAATAGTGATTTATGACGATTCGTTCCGTAAAGTAAAAATCGGCGATCGCATTTGTGTAAAAGGAGATGGAGAGACCTTTGAAGAAGCACGTAATCCTGGGAATTTTGATCAGAGAGAGTATTATCGGAAGAAACATACAACAGGATTTTTGTGGGCGAAAGAGATCTTGGTCACGGAGCGGGCAAAAGTTTCTTTAGGGGAGATGCTGTTTCGGATGCGGCAGAGGAGCAGGGAAGTGTTTGAACACTGCCTGGGAAAGAAAAACGGAGGAATTCTTGCGGCAATGGTGTTGGGCGAGAAAGTGGGGATGGATCCGGAAGTGAAAGAACTGTATCAGAAAAGCGGAATCAGCCATTTGCTTGCAATTTCCGGTTTGCACATATCTTTGATCGGCAATGCCTTCTACCAATGGCTCCGGAAAGGAGGATGTTCTTTTTGTATAGCGGGGATTACAAGTGCGGTTGTGCTTGGGGGATATGCATGCATGACGGGGATGAGTGTATCTACACAACGAGCTTTTTTCATGTTCCTTCTTCGGATTGGTGCAGATGCAGCCGGAAGGGTCTATGACCTGCCAACGGCTCTGGCAGTGGCAGCAGCATGGATCGCAGCAGAAAATCCGGACGATTTGACAGACGCTGCATTCCTTTTGTCTTTTGGGGCGATTCTTGGAATTGTGCTTCTCTGCCCAATATTTCAGGAAATTTTTGCGGGGAAAAAGAAATGGTTACAGACATTATCCGGAAGTCTGGCAATTACTGTCATGCTCCATCCGATCCTAAGTTTTTTCTATTATGAAATATCGCTGTATGCGATCTTTCTCAATCTGCTTGTCATCCCTCTGATGAGCTGGATCCTTGGCACAGCAATCATTGGGCTTTTTCTAGCTGTTTTGTGGATGCCGGGTGGCAGTCTTGTTTTAAAAAGCAGTGGATTTCTTCTGGAAGGTTATGAGTTACTCTGTAGGATGTTTCTGAGGCTTCCTAATGCTGTTGTTGTGACTGGGAAACCGGAAATCTGGAAGATTGTGATATATTATTGTCTGCTTTTTGCATTTGTGATGTGGTGGAGAAGAAAGATAATAGAAAAGAAAATGGAAGAAAAGAAAGGGAAATGGAAAAAGGAAGTTCAGAACCGGGTATGGAACTGGAAACAAAAGGTAGGAAGTGTGTTGTGGATCACAGGGTTGGCATTGATTCTTATTATTGAAATTGGAAAAGAAGAACTGGAAGTGACATTTCTTGATGTAGGGCAGGGAGATGGGATTTTTCTTCAGACAGATACGGGATTGACTTGTATGATCGATGGAGGAAGTACCGATATCAAACAGGTGGGGAAATATCGGATTGAACCATTTCTGAAATCAAAAGGAGTCAGAAAGCTGGATTATGTTTTTGTTACACATGGAGATCAGGATCATTTGAATGGAATTGTAGAACTGATGGAACGGCAGGCATATGGAATCTCCATCGACACACTTGTGCTTCCGAGAAAGGACGTATGGGACGATACCCTTTGGCAGCTGGCATATCAGGCGGATATGCAAGGGGTGTCGGTTGTGGCGATGCATGAGGGAGAATCCGTGGAAGATGCTCGCATTTCCATCGAATGTATCCACCCGGCAGAAAATTCAGAAGCAGATCCGGGAAATGCCAGCTCCCTCGTGCTGAAAGTAACTTGTCAAAACGTAAAACTACTCTTAACAGGGGATGTGGAGGGAAAGGGAGAAGAAGAACTGATTGACAGATTTTCTGAAGAAATCTTTCTTTTGAAAGTTGCACACCATGGATCGAAAAATTCAACGAGAGAGTTGTTTTTAGAACAGGTCAAACCAAAGTATGCGATTATCTCCGCAGGACGTAACAATTCCTACGGACATCCAAATCAGGAGACGATTCAACGTTTGAAACAATCTGGGGTAAAAATCTATAGTACACAGGACAATGGAGCGATTTGTTTTAGGATTGACGATGGAAAGGGGTATTTGTCAGGATGGAAATAGGAAGGTGGCGCAAAGAAAACTGGCATGCTATCCTCTTTACGTAGTGGGAACATCTGTGATATGATGAAAAAGGATTTTCAGGAAACGGAAAGGGCAGAAGTGATCGATGAAAAGTTTAAATGAAGATTTAAAGACAGGAGAATTTAAGCAGATCTATCTGCTGTATGGGGAAGAAGTATATCTAAAGAAACAATATAAAGACCGGTTGTCAAAAGCGATTGTCAATGAAGGTGATACGATGAATTACTCTTATTATGAAGGGAAAGGGATCCACCCGGGAGAGTTGATCGATCTGGCGGAGACGATGCCGTTTTTTAGTGAGCGTCGTCTGATCGTTGTGGAAAATTCGGGATTTTTCAAAAATGCCACCCCGGAGCTGGCAGATTATTTGAAAGAACTTCCGGAGACATCTTACTTTCTGTTTGTAGAAGAGGAAGTTGACAAGCGAGGAAAGCTTTATAAGGCAGTGAAAGCAAAAGGGCGTATCGTGGAACTGGGAAGGCAGGACGAACATACACTGGTTCGATGGATCCTTGGGATGGTGAAACGGGAAGGGAAGCAGATTTCCGAGCGAACTGTACAGTTCCTTCTCGCAAAGACCGGGGATGATATGGAGAATCTCCAGAGAGAATTGGAAAAGCTGTTTTGTTATACACTGGAGAAAGATGCAATCACAGTGGAAGATGTGGAGGAAATCTGCACGACACATATTTCCAACCAGATTTTTGAAATGGTTGCAGCAGTTGCCGAGAAGAAACAAAAAAGAGCACTGGAACTTTATTACGATCTGCTTGCGCTGAAAGAACCGCCGATGCGGATTTTGTTTCTTCTTGTCCGTCAGTTCCGCCTGCTTTTGGAGGTGAAAGAACTAGACCAGAGCGGATATGGAAGAAAAGAAATCGGAGAAAAAACAGGACTGCACACGTTTGTTGTCGGAAAATATCAAGGGCAGGCGAAGCTTTTTAAGAAGAAGGAGCTGAGAGAGATTCTGGAGATGGCAGCAGACCTTGAGGAAAGTGTAAAGACGGGGCGGCTGACAGACGCACTTGCGACGGAACTTTTCATTGTAAAATACAGTATGGCATGATATAATAATGCGATGTTAAAAAGAAACAACGCCTCAGCTTTCGGGAAAGGAAGTGAAAACTTCTTTGTATAGATCATTTTGGCTGAGGGATAGAGATAGAGAGATGGAGGAATTTTAGTGGCAGGAATAGATCAGAGTAAGATACGAAATTTTTGTATTATTGCACATATCGATCACGGGAAGTCGACTTTGGCAGACCGGATCATAGAGAAGACAGGACTGCTGACAAGTCGTGAGATGCAGTCACAAGTACTTGATAATATGGAGCTGGAGCGGGAACGTGGAATTACGATCAAGGCGCAGACAGTCCGCATTGTTTATCAGGCAAAAGATGGAGAAGAATATATTTTTAATTTGATTGACACTCCGGGACATGTTGACTTCAATTATGAAGTATCAAGGAGCCTTGCAGCATGTGATGGTGCGATTCTTGTTGTGGATGCAGCGCAGGGCGTTGAGGCGCAGACACTGGCCAACGTGTATCTGGCACTCGACCATGATCTGGACGTGATGCCAGTCATCAATAAAATAGATCTTCCAAGTGCAGAGCCGGAACGGGTGATCGAGGAAATCGAAGACGTCATTGGAATCGAGGCAGAAGATGCGCCGCGGATCTCTGCAAAGACAGGGCTAAATATTGATCAAGTATTAGAGCAGATCGTCGAGAAGATACCGGCGCCGGGCGGAGATCCGAAATCACCACTTCAGGCGTTGATCTTTGACTCGGTGTATGACCCATACAAAGGAGTGATCGTCTTTTGCCGAATCAAGGAAGGAACTGTCAGAAAAGGGACTCCGATCCTGATGATGGCGACCGGGGCGAAAGCAGAGGTTGTAGAAGTTGGATATTTTGGCGCAGGACAGTTTATCCCATGTGAAGAACTAAGTGCAGGAATGGTAGGATATATCACTGCCAGCTTGAAAAATGTCAAAGATACAAGAGTCGGAGACACTATCACAGATGCATCCAGACCATGCGCGGAGGCATTGCCGGGATATAAGAAAGTCCAGCCGATGGTGTACTGTGGACTTTATCCGGCTGATGGCGCAAAATATCAGGATTTAAGAGATGCGCTGGAAAAACTTCAATTAAATGATGCGGCGCTGCAGTTTGAGGCGGAGACATCCGTTGCGCTGGGATTTGGATTCCGGTGTGGATTTTTAGGTCTTCTCCATCTGGAGATCATTCAGGAACGTCTGGAGAGAGAGTACAACTTGGATCTCGTGACAACTGCACCGGGTGTTATTTATAAAGTACACAAATCAAATGGAGAAGTGATCGAGCTGACAAACCCATCCAATCTCCCGGATCCGGCAGAGATTGAATATATGGAAGAGCCAATGGTAAAGGCAGAGATTATGGTTACATCAGAATTTATCGGGGCAATTATGGATCTCTGTCAGGAACGACGCGGGGAATATCAGGGGATGGAATACATCGAGGAGACGAGAGCGGTGCTGCGGTATCATCTTCCGTTAAATGAAATTATTTATGACTTCTTTGATGCGCTGAAATCTCGTTCGAGAGGCTATGCTTCCTTTGATTATGAGATGCTTGGCTATCAGCAGTCAGAGCTTGTGAAATTGGATATTTTGATCAACAAAGAAGAAGTGGATGCTCTTTCCTTTATCGTACATAGCGGAACAGCCTATGAGCGTGGACGCAAGATGTGTGAGAAATTAAAAGAGGAGATTCCGAGACAGCTGTTTGAAATTCCGATCCAGGCAGCGATTGGAAGCAAGGTCATTGCCCGTGAGACTGTGAAGGCGATGAGAAAAGACGTTCTTGCAAAATGTTACGGTGGAGATATCTCTCGTAAGAGAAAGCTTCTGGAGAAACAGAAAGAAGGAAAGAAGAGAATGCGGCAGGTTGGAAATGTAGAGATTCCTCAGAAAGCATTCATGAGTGTGTTAAAACTGGACGACAAATAGAGACAAGAGAGCTGTCGAAAACAAGAAAGTCGATAATAGTTTCCATGGATTTTCCATTTTTTTGAAAAAAATAAAAAAATATGAAAAAACATATTGACATTTGAGAAAAAATAGTAGTATAATAGCAGAGCGGGTTAGCGGTGAGCGAAACCCGCAAGAATATGGGATCATAGCTCAGCTGGGAGAGCATCTGCCTTACAAGCAGAGGGTCATAGGTTCGAGCCCTATTGGTCCCATTTCTATGAAAGTCTTCATAGAGAATTATATATGGCGGGATAGCTCAGTTGGCTAGAGCACACGGTTCATACCCGTGGTGTCGCAAGTTCAAATCTTGTTCCCGCTATTGAATGGGATCATAGCTCAGCTGGGAGAGCATCTGCCTTACAAGCAGAGGGTCATAGGTTCGAGCCCTATTGGTCCCATTTATATGAAAGCATTTCATAGAAGATTATATGTGGCGGGATAGCTCAGTTGGCTAGAGCACACGGTTCATACCCGTGGTGTCGCAGGTTCAAATCCTGTTCCCGCTACTATCAAAAGTATAGAGAAGTATCAAAGAAAACCGGGAGAATATTCTTCGGTTTTTTTTATTTTTCTTGATGTTTTTTTTGTTTTCAAGTACAATAAAAGAAATAAATACAAAAAGGCTGTTACAAAAGGAAACATTCCGGTTTGCAACAGCCTTTTCGACAGAGGAGTAAGAAAGATGAACGACAAAAGCAGAATGATTTTAAAAATGCTGGCAGGCGGATATATTCTTTATATCGGAATTTCCCTTCTGATCGGTGTTCTTCAGACAGAACCTAATGAAAAAGTACTGATGATCATCGTCAGCATTTTCTTTATGGCAGCAGGTGGAACCGTACTCTATCTTTCTGTGGGAGCATTGCTGAAAGAATATGGAGTGGATATTGAGTTCTGGAAACAGAAAAACAAAAAATCCGAGGAGACTGAGGAGGTCGAACAGACGGCCGGAAGAATGTCGGAGGGAAATTCAAATATCAATTTCCAGGACCTCTCAGAAAACGCCAAAGAGGAGCAGGATCAACAGGAAAACTTGGAATCACAGGAGAAATCTGGTCAAGAAGAGGAGGCTGTGCAGGAAGCGGAATCTGAAGAAACATCACAGGACGAGATTGAGGAAGACGATTTAAACGAAGAGCCGCTTGATCCGGAAGAAGATTTGCCGGAGGAAACAGAAGACGACGGCTCTGAAGAACAAGAAGAGACGGATGAGGAGCAGGAAGAAGACGAGGATATCGTACAGATAGATGAAAAGGAAGAAGAAAAAGAGGAAGTGATAGAAGAAGTGACAGAGGAGAAGGTGCAGGAACATCAAGAAGAGTCAGAAACTTCCAAAGAAATGTTCCCGAGAAGACAGGCCTCTATCAGCCCAATGCCACAGAGAAAATAATAAGAATAACAGAGAAAGAGGTGCCATTATGCGTGTAGGACTTGGTTACGATGTTCACAAATTGACAGAAGGAAGAGATTTGATTCTTGGTGGAGTGAAAATTCCGTATGAAAAGGGGCTCCTTGGTCATTCGGATGCGGACGTGCTGCTCCATGCGATCATGGACGCGCTTTTGGGAGCGGCAGCACTTGGAGATATCGGGAAGCATTTTCCGGATACAGATGAGAGATACAGAGGGATTTCCAGTGTGGAATTGTTAAAACATGTAGGAAAACTTCTGGAGGAAAAATTGTATTTGATTGAGAATATTGACGCGACGATTATTGCACAGCGTCCGAAAATGCTTCCGTATATTGAACAGATGCGGGAAAATATCGCGGAGGTACTTGGACTTGAGAAAGAGCAGATCAATATCAAGGCAACGACAGAGGAGGGGCTCGGATTTACCGGAAGCGGAGAAGGGATCTCCTCTCAGGCAATCTGTGCAATCGAGAGTATGCGTACTATGAGCTATCAGGTATTTGCGGAAGAAAGTGCAGGCGGCTGCCAGGGGTGTGGAGGATGCCGGAAGACATCTGAAGGAACGGAGCGATAAGATGGAAGTGAGAATGCTTCAAAGAGAAGAACACGGACGGACAAGAGAATTGTGGGAACGTGTATTTGCAGAGGATACAAAAGAATTTCTTGATTATTATTATACAGTGAAGACGTTGGACAATGAGATGTATGTGATTGAGCAGGAGCATCAGATCTGTTCGATGATCCAGCTGAATCCATATGAAATGCGGATCAACGATTCTGAATTTCTGACACACTATATTATCGCAGTGGCAACAGAGGAGCGATTCCGAAAGCGTGGGTTTATGGGCGCACTTTTGCAGGCATCTCTAAAAAAGATGTATGCCAGAAAAGAACCGTTTACTTTTTTAATGCCCGCAGCGGAGAGTATATATCACCCTTATGATTTTCGATATATTTACCGACAGAGAGGCGGAAAAGTTTGTGGAAGCAAGGAGAGGTCGGTATCTCATGAACTTCGGGGAAATATCTATGAGATGCGGGAGGCATCTGAAAAAGACTGCAGAAAGCTTGCAGAGTTTGCAGAAGAGATTCTGCGGCAATCATATCAGGTTGTGGCTGTCCGTACGGAGCAGTATTATCGGAGGATGCTTGCGGAACAGAAGAGTGAGCATGGTGGGATTGGGATGATCGAAAAAAACGGAAAGCTTGTCGGAAGTTTCTTTTTTGCAAAAGAGGAGACCTATGAAATCCGAGAACCGCTTCTGAAGAAAGGAGAGGAAGAGGCGCTTCCCCAGGCAGTATTTTGGCTGACAAAAGGGAACGAGGCGATTTTTTGTGACGGTTGGAATCTGGATGTACACAATATTAAAAAAAGTGTGACCAAAGAGAGAGACAGACCGCTTATTATGGCAAGACTTCTTTACCTTCCGGGATTTTTTGAGAGTCTTCGTCCAAGGACAACATTTTCCTTTACAGTAGAAGTGACAGATCCGCTTCTGGAAGAAAATAACAGGAGATTTTTGCTGGAAAGCGATGGGACAAAGATTGCAGTCAGCACAGCGGCAAAAGAAAATGATATAGATCGGCAGATTTCGATTGCAGCTCTGACGCAGGTCCTTTTTGGATGGGAACCCTATACGGAAGAAAAGCTGTCGGAAGCACTGCAGAAAGATTTGAATAAAATCGAACCTGCAGATGGTGTCTTTCTAAATGAAATTGTATGAAGCTGCTGCTTGTGAAGAAAACGGTTGACAAAAATGATTTTATTGCATACACTGATGTATAGATATTATGAAAAAGGCTGAGAACGAAAAGAGTAATAGATTTGGAACTGACAGAGAGAGTGTGTCACCGGCTGAAAGCACACTTCAGGAAAGCGTCTGTGAAGTGCATTCGGGAGCTGATCCGGCGAAAGAAAGTAGCTGGATACGTTGGCATACGTTACATGCATGAAAGTGAAAGTCTGAACAACGGGCAGATTTTCAGAAGAGTGGAACCGCGGATAAACTTCGTCTCTTTAGGGAGATGAAGTTTTTGTTTTATATGGGAAATCAGAAGGAGGCAGCAGGATGGGAATGGTTTCTTACATCAGGGAGGAGATTGCGGTGATCCGAGAAAGGGATCCTGCGATCAAGACAACTGCAGAAGTGTTTTTATACCCGAGTTTTAAAGCAATCCTTCACTACCGGGCAGCGCATAAGCTGTACCAGAACAGGCATTATTTTTTGGCCAGGTGGATTTCTCAGAGGGCAGTAAGAAAGACCGGAATAGAGATTCATCCGGGTGCAGTGATCGGGAAGGGACTTTTTATCGATCATGGAAGTGGAGTGATCATTGGTGAGACAGCAGTGCTTGGCGATAATGTCACCCTTTATCAGGGAGTGACACTTGGAGGGACTGGAAAGGAAAAAGGGAAAAGGCATCCGACTTTGGAGGATAATGTGATGGTCAGTGCCGGAGCAAAGATTCTTGGTTCTTTTACGATCGGAGAAAATGCAAAGATCGGCGCCGGGTCTGTTGTGTTAAAAGAAGTGCCGCCGAATTGTACGGTTGTCGGAGTGCCGGGCAGAATTGTCCGAATGGGCAGCGAAAAGATACCGCGGGCAGACTTGGATCAGATCCATTTGCCGGATCCGGTTCTCACTGATATTCACGCATTGCAAGAAGAAAATTTTCGTCTGAAAAATCAAGTGATGGAGTTAAAGCAAAGTCTGCAGCAATGCCGCTTGGAAAAAGAAGAAAAAAAGGGGCAGAAAAAAGACGGAAAAAAGCCAAAAGCAAAAAAGAAAAAGAGCAGGAGGAAGAAAGATGAAACTGTATAACACATTGACAAAGAAAAAAGAAGAATTTGTACCGTTAGAAGAGAAGAAAGTTCGCATGTATGTTTGCGGACCGACGGTATACAATTTTATCCATATTGGAAATGCAAGACCGATGATCGTATTTGACACAGTGAGAAGATATTTTGAATACAAAGGATATGAGGTAAACTTCGTATCAAACTTTACGGATGTTGATGACAAGATCATTAAGAAGGCGATCGAGGAACATGTATCTGCGGAAGAAATCTCCCAGAGATATATCGCAGAGTGCAAAAAGGACATGGAAGGCATGAATGTTAAGCCGGCGACGACTCATCCACTGGCAACACAGGAAATTGATGGGATGATCGAGATGATCGGACAGCTGATCGAAAAAGGATATGCCTACGAGAAAAACGGAACGGTATATTTCCGCACAAGAAAATTTGGGCCTTACGGAAAGCTGTCTCATAAAAATCTGGATGATTTACGATCCGGCGGAAGATCTCTTCTTGTAACAGGAGAAGATGAGAAGGAAGATCCACTTGATTTCGTACTTTGGAAACCGAAGAAAGAGGGAGAACCTTTCTGGAAATCACCGTGGAGTGACGGCCGTCCGGGATGGCATATCGAGTGTTCAGTGATGTCCAAAAAGTATTTGGGCGATCAGATTGATATCCATGCGGGAGGAGAGGATCTTGTATTTCCTCATCATGAAAATGAGATCGCACAGAGCGAAGCGGCCAATGGGAAAGAGTTTGCAAAATACTGGATGCACAATGCATTTTTAAATATCGATAATCGAAAAATGTCAAAATCTCTCGGGAATTTCCGTACGGTGCGTGAGATTGCAGAACAGTATGATCTGCAGGTGCTCCGTTTCTTTATGCTGAGTGCACATTACAGAAGTCCGCTAAACTTTAGCGCGGAACTGATGGCGGCTTCTAAAAACGGACTGGAGCGTATCATTACGGCGGCAGAGAATCTGAAATATCTTGCGGCAAACGCAAAGAATGGGGAGATGACCGATGCCGAGAAAGCACAAATCCAGGAAACGGAGAAGTTTGTCACTGCGTTTGAGGAGGCAATGGAGGATGACTTTAATACGGCAGATGCCATTGCGGCAATTTTTGAGCTTGTAAAATTTGCAAATACAACAGCAGATGAAACTTCTTCTCAGGCATATGACAGCGCGCTTCTGGAACGCATTGTACATTTGTCCGATGTTCTCGGAATCATTGTAGTGAAGGAAGAAGAACTTCTTGCAGAAGATATCGAAGCATTAATAGAAGAACGTCAGGCGGCGAGAAAAGCAAAGAATTTCCAGCGGGCAGATGAGATTCGTAACGAGTTGTTAGAAAAAGGAATTATTTTGGAAGATACAAGAGAAGGAGTAAAATGGAAAAGAGCATAGAACAAGATCTGTTTTCCTGTATGCAGGAGACATTTTCCTTAAAAGAAGTAGATATCCGGGAATACTCTCCACTGACACTGGCATATATCGGGGACAGTATTTATGATCTGATCATCAAAACGATCGTGATCAATGAAGGAAATAAACAAGTACAGAAACTGCACAAAGAGACGAGTGCTCTTGTGCAGGCATCTGCGCAGTCAAAGATGATGAGGACACTTCAGGGAGTGTTGACTCAGGAAGAGCTGGCTGTTTATAAGAGAGGAAGAAATTCTAAGTCAGTTTCCCCGGCAAAAAACCAATCTGTGACAGATTACCGGAGAGCTACCGGGTTTGAGGCACTTATGGGGTATCTGTATCTGGAGAAGAACTGGACGCGGATGGTTGAGTTGATTCGATTGGGATTAGAAAGTTTGAATACAGAGGAGAACAAAGATGAGTAAGGAAACAAAGATAGAAATCAAGTCACTGACGATCGAGGGGAGAAATGCAGTGCTGGAGGCATTCCGTTCGGGAAAACCGGTAGATAAGTTATTTGTCCTTGATGGATGTCAGGACGGACCGGTCCGCACGATTGTTCGTGAGGCAAAAAAGCACGATACAATCTTAAATTTCGTTTCGAAGGAAAGACTGGATCAGCTGTCAGAAACCGGGAAGCATCAGGGAGTCATTGCGCATGCAGCGGCTTATGAATATTCTGAGATTGAAGATATGTTTGCACTTGCAGAAAAGAGAGGGGAAGATCCATTTTTCATTCTGCTTGATAATATCGAGGATCCGCACAATCTTGGAGCAATCATCCGTACAGCCAATCTTGCCGGTGCACATGGGGTGATCATTCCGAAGCGGAGAGCAGTAGGACTTACAGCGACGGTAGCGAAAACTTCGGCAGGGGCATTGAATTATACTCCTGTGGCCAAGGTTACAAATCTTGCAAAGACGATGGAAGAGTTAAAAGCGCGTGGACTCTGGTTTGTCTGTGCAGATATGGGCGGAGAGTCCATGTACCGGATGAATCTGACTGGTCCGATCGGTCTTGTGATTGGAAATGAGGGAGAGGGAGTCAGCCGTCTTGTGAAGGAGAAGTGCGATTTTGTTGCTTCCATTCCAATGAAAGGGGATATTGATTCCTTAAATGCATCGGTGGCAGCAGGAGTGTTGGCGTATGAGATCGTAAGGCAGCGTGGATAGATGGAAACGTATGAGAAAATGACAGATGAGCAGCTGATCGCGGCTCTCCGGAAAGGAGAGTCTGAGATTATGGATTTCATTATGGAAAAATATAAATATCTCGTGCGAAAAAAGGCAAAGGCGATGTTTCTTCTCGGAGGAGAAAATGATGACCTGATCCAGGAGGGGATGATCGGACTTTTTAAAGCGGTCCGGGATTATGATCTTGCGCTGGAAACTTCGTTTGCAAGCTTTGCAGAACTATGCATCTCGAGACAGATGTACAGTGCGATTGAGGCATCAAAGAGAAAAAAACATATTCCTCTGAATTCTTATGTTTCTCTTTACGAGGAGGGGGATGCGTCTGAGGAAAACAAGCGTCCGCCGTTGATTGATACGATCCAGCCGGATAGGGAGAACAACCCGGAAGAATTGTTCCTGAATAAGGAATATTTCCGGCAGGCAGAAAGTATGCTCAAAGAACAGCTCAGTGATCTGGAAAACCGTGTCTTATATTTACATCTGCTCGGTACAGAGTACCAGACGATCGCAAAATTGATCGGGAAAAGTCCCAAAGCAGTAGATAATGCATTGCAGCGGATTAAAAGCAAGGCACAGGGAATTTTAAACCATAAGAAAGAATGAAGCATGGTGCATGTGCTAGGAAACATACAAAAATAATTGAAAATCAAACACTCTCCTCTTGACAAGGAGAGTGTTTTTCGGTATAGTATCCATGTTGACAGTAAAATATGCTGCCTTGGCGCAGTCGGTAGCGCGTCGCCTTGGTAAGGCGGAGGTCGGGGGTTCAAGTCCCCTAGGCAGCTTCAGGAGAGAGTAAGAATTTTTGATTCAAAAGTTCTTATTCTTTTTTTATTACATAGACTTCATACTTGATTGATGGTAAACTGTGTATAGAGTATGTGGAGCAGGCACAATCAGAGAAGTCGGATAAAAAACGAAATGGAGGGAAATAGGATGGCATCGTTTTTGGAAAATATTGAGCCGTTTAGAGGAACCGGCGAGCGGAACAAGGATGGACAGACACTGGAAGAATTTCTGGAGGGGTATCAGCCGTATAGATATGAGACGCCATCGTGTACGACGGATGCGGTAGTATTTTCATACAGAGGAATGGAAGAGCAGATTAGAGATGTCAATGCGCTTGAGGTACTTCTTGTAAAGAGAAGTAACCATCCAAGCATCGGATTCTGGGCACTTCCGGGAGGATTTATCAATCTCCGAGAAGATTTGGAAGAGACTGCAAGGAGAGAACTTCAAGAAGAGACAGGTGTCAGCGGACTCTGCATGGAGCAGATTGCAGTTTATGGTGCGATGGACCGGGATCCGCGCACGAGAGTGATCACAACTGCGTACATGGCGCTTGTAAACAGAGAAAAAATTACCGTAGAGGCCGGGGACGATGCGGCTGATGCTGCGTGGTGTAAGATCCGATTGTCTTGCGTGGAGGAACAGAGTAATGGAGAGACAAGTCTGCAAGTCTATCGGCTTCAGTTGTTTAATGAAGAGAAGCAGATTGACACGACTGCAGTTGTAGAGAAAAATTGCAGGGGAGAGTTGGTCCGGGAAGTCTCCTACCGGGTGCGGGAGCCGGGGAAGATTGCGGTGGATCACAGTGCGATTCTTGTGCAGGCACTTTTAAAACTGCAGGGCAGAATGGAAGGAAGAATTTCAGCGGGCAGGTAAAATCTACCTTGTTATCAATTTTATTTTATGGTAAGATATTGAACATGAATGAAAACGAGGAGGATGACAATGGAGAACGAAGTAGTTTCTAAAAATTTTATAGAACAGGAAATAGACAAAGATTTAAAAGAAGGAGTGTATGATACCGTCTGCACAAGATTCCCTCCGGAACCGAACGGATATTTACATATCGGACATGCAAAGTCCATTCTGTTAAATTATGGTCTTGCACAGAAATACAATGGAACATTCCATATGCGTTTTGACGATACAAACCCGACAAAGGAAAAAGTAGAATTCGTCGATTCCATCAAAGAAGACATTAAGTGGCTTGGCGCAGATTGGAAAGATAATCTGTTCTTTGCCTCTGATTATTTTGAAGCGATGTATGAATGTGCAGTCAAGCTGATCAAAAAAGGCAAGGCATATGTCTGTGATCTGACAGCAGAAGAGATCAAAGAATACCGTGGGACATTAAAAGAACCGGGAAAAAACAGTCCATACAGAGATCGCTCTGTGGAAGAAAATTTAGAATTGTTCGAGGCAATGCGTGACGGAAAATTTGAAGATGGGGAGCGAGTGCTTCGTGCGAAAATTGATATGGCATCACCGAATATCAACATGCGTGATCCGATTCTTTACCGTGTAGCACACATGACGCACCACAATACCGGAGATCAATGGTGTATCTATCCGATGTATGATTTCGCACATCCGATCGAGGATGCTATTGAGAAGATTACCCACTCCATCTGTACATTGGAATTTGAAGATCACAGACCGCTTTATGACTGGGTAGTCAGAGAATGTGAGTTTGATCATCCGCCGAGACAGATTGAGTTTGCAAAACTGTATCTGACGAATGTTGTGACAGGAAAGCGTTATATCAAGAAGCTGGTCGAAGATGGAATTGTGGACGGATGGGATGATCCAAGACTAGTTTCCATCGCAGCGCTCAGAAGAAGAGGATTCACACCGGAATCGATTAAAATGTTCGTGGAGCTCTGCGGGGTATCAAAGAGCAACAGTTCTGTGGACTATGCGATGTTAGAGTACTGTATCCGCGAGGATCTGAAAATGAAGAAGCCTCGTATGATGGCAGTGATGGATCCGATCAAGCTGATCATCGACAACTATCCAGAAGGAGAAGTAGAATATTTGGATGTTGCCAACAATCTGGAAAATGAAGCGCTTGGATTCCGCAAGGTTCCGTTCTGCCGTGAACTTTACATTGAACGGGAAGATTTTATGGAAGAGCCTCCGAAGAAATATTTCCGTCTATTCCCGGGCAATGAAGTACGCCTCATGCATGCATATTTTGTAAAATGTGAAAGCTTTGTAAAGGATGAAAATGGAAACGTGATCGAAGTACATTGTACTTATGATCCAGAGACAAAATGTGGAAGCGGATTTACCGGAAGAAAAGTAAAAGGAACGATCCACTGGGTACCGGCACCGTATGCGACAAAGGCAGAACTTCGTCTGTACGAAAATATTGTAGATGAAGAAAAGGGAGTATATAACAAAGAGGATGGCTCTTTGAACTTAAATCCAAATTCACTTACGATTTTAAAAGATTGCTATCTGGAACCAAGTTTCGATGGTGTACAGGCTTATGACAGCTTCCAGTTTGTGAGAAATGGTTATTTCTGCGTAGATGCAAAAGATTCCAGACCAGATGCGCTTGTATTTAATCGTATCGTATCGCTGAAGAGCTCTTTCAGACTGCCGAAATAGGAGATATAAATGAAGGAATTGACGATCAGTCTTGATCCACAGTCGGTTACTCCGCTGTATGAGCAGATTTATCAGTATGTCAAAGAAGATATTCAGAGTGGCCGGCTTGCATGTGGAGTAAAGCTGCCATCTTCACGGTCACTTGCGAGATATCTGGAGATTAGCAGAAGTACTGTAGAACTTGCATATGAGCAGTTACTCTCTGAGGGATATATTGAGACAAAGCCTCGAAAAGGCGTATTTGTCGCACAGATTGATGGAGTATATCAGTTCCGAAGGGAAGAGCAACCGGGAACAGAGCGCCGGGAAGAGCAGAAAGAAAAGTATCGCTATGATTTTTCGCCGAGCGGAATCGATCTGAAAAGCTTTCCTTATGCGGTGTGGAGAAAACTTTCCCGCGAAGTCCTTCTGGATGATCGTGCAGAGACTTTTCGCCTTGGAGATTCGCAGGGTGAGTATGGGCTGCGCAGTGCGATCAGCAGTTATCTGCATCAGGCGCGAGGAGTCAGGTGCCGCCCGGAACAGATCATTGTCGGGGCGGGGAATGATTACCTTTTGATGCTTTTGATCAATATTCTTGGAAAAGACAAGAAAGTCGCCTTTGAGACACCGACATATAAACAGGCTTACCGTCTGTTTGCAAACTTGTCTCAGGAAGTATGCACAGTGCCGATGGATCACAGTGGCATGCGGACAGATCTTCTGGAAAAGAGCGGCGCGCAGGTTGCATATGTAATGCCGTCACATCAGTTCCCTTTAGGGGTTGTGATGCCAATCCGGCGAAGATTGGAGCTGCTTAAGTGGGCAGACAGAGGCGAGCGGTATATTATCGAAGATGATTATGACAGTGAATTTCGCTATAAAGGGAAACCGATTCCGGCGCTGCAAGGGTACGACATTCATGAGCGGGTTATTTATCTTGGCACGTTCTCAAGGTCGATTGCACCGGCACTCCGTATGAGCTATATGGTTCTTCCAGAGAGTTTGCTTTGCATTTATGAGAGGGAATATCGGTTTATCAATTCGACGGTGTCGAAGATTGATCAAAAAATCGTAGAGCGATTTCTGGCAGAAGGGTACTACGAAAGGCACTTGAATCGAATGCGTGCACTCTATAAAAGTCGTCACGATACGCTTTTAAATGCACTGAAACCACTTCTTTCCATTGGCTCTGTCAGCGGAGAATATGCAGGGGTTCACTTGCTTTTCACGTTTCACGATGGGCGAAGCGAAGAGGATGCCGTCAAAAAAGCGAAGCAGGGTGGAATACGGATTTATGGATTGTCGACATTTGAGACGCAGGAGATGCAGAGAAGTTGTACGATCCTCCTTGGATTCGCAAACTTACCGGAAGAAGAAATCCGGGCAGGGGCAGCGCTTCTGACAGAAAAATTATTGGAATGACAAAAAGGGGGAGGCTTACTGTGGCAGCCTCCTTTTGTCAATTGGAAAAGGCAAATGATAAAATAGAAGGGAAAAGAGGAAATCGGATGGAAGTAAAGAAGAAAACGAAGAAAGGGATTTTTCATATCGTATTTAGCAGGACTGCACTTGTATTTCTGCTTCTTATTTTTCAGGTGGTACTGCTGTTTGAGATGTTTACAAGTCTCGTAAAATATGCGCCGGTAATGTATCTTTTACTGCTGATACTCGGCAGTGCTGTCGTGATCTATATTATCAATCGAAAGGAAAATCCGGCATTTAAAATGTCCTGGATTTTGTTTGTAATGGCGATTCCGATCGTAGGAATGTTATTTTATCTGTTTACCCGTGTGCAGATTGGAACACGGTTTATCGGGAAAAGGCTCCAGGATCTCTCGCTTGAGACAAAGCCATATATGGAGCAGGATGAGGAGATCATAGAAGATCTTAGAGTATCCAAACCAGCCAACGCAAATTTGGCACATTATATGTCGCGGCAGGCAGGATATCCGATTAAGCGGAACACAAGTGTCAAATATTTTCCGCTGGGGGAAGATAAGTTTGAGCAGTTGAAAACGGAACTTCGACAGGCAAAGAAATTCATTTTCATGGAATACTTTATCGTAGAACAGGGAATTATGTGGGATAGCATCCTGGAAATCCTGGAAGAAAAGGTGAAAGAAGGGGTGGAAGTCCGTTTTATGTATGATGGGATGTGCTGTATCGCGCTTCTGCCGTATCATTATCCGGAGACACTTCAGGAAAAAGGAATCAAATGCAAGATGTTTAGTCCGATCAAGCCAATTCTTTCCACGCACCAGAATAACAGAGATCATCGGAAAATCTGCGTGATCGATGGACATACGGCATTTACAGGCGGAATCAATCTGGCAGATGAATATATTAATCAGAAAGAACGGTTTGGACATTGGAAAGATACAGCGGTCATGATCAAGGGAGATGCGGTACAGAATTTTACGATCATGTTTTTGCAGATGTGGAATGTCACAGAACATCAGAAAGAAGATTATGAAAAATATCTGACGCCGGTTCAGGAGGAACTGCACAGAGAACTGGGGTATGTACTGCCTTATGGAGATAGTCCGTTTGACAATGAAAACATTGGAGAGCAAGTTTACCTTCACATTTTAAATCATGCAAAGAAATATGTGCACATTATGACACCGTATCTGATCCTGGATAATGAGATGGTGACGAATCTGACGTATGCCGCAAAAAGTGGAATTGAAGTCATCATCATTATGCCGCACATTCCGGACAAGTGGTATGCATTTGCAGTAGCAAAGACATACTATGAAGAGCTGATCGAGGCGGGAGTGCAGATTTATGAGTACACACCGGGATTTGTCCATGCAAAAGTTTTTGTTTCTGATGATGACACGGCGACGGTCGGCACTATCAATCTGGACTATCGGAGTCTGTATCTTCATTTTGAGTGTGGAACCTTTATTTACAACAATCCGGTTGTCTGGAATATTGAAAAAGATTTTCAGGAGACATTGAAAAAATGTCAGAAAGTAAGTGTGATGGATCTTCGGACAAGAGGAACAGTGATGACAGTAGCAGGAAGAGTGCTGCGTCTGATTGCTCCATTGATGTAGGAGATTGTGAACAGATTTTGTATGAAACTTTGTATAAAGGTTTTTTAAAAAGTTTTCAAAAAAATATTTTACATCAAGAAAAAAGTATAGTATAATCGTTGGCGTAGTAAATAAGCAGAGCTTGTAAATGTTTATAAGAAGATAAAATAAGACATTTATCGATTAGGAGGATAAGACATGGTAAAAGCAGTAGTAGGAGCAAACTGGGGCGATGAAGGAAAAGGAAAGATCACAGATATGCTTGGAGAGAAAGCGGATATTATCGTTCGTTTTCAGGGCGGAGCAAACGCGGGACATACGATCATCAATGACTATGGAAAGTTTGCACTTCACACATTGCCGTCAGGAGTTTTTTATGATCACACGACAAGTATTATCGGAAATGGGGTTGCACTTAATATTCCTGTGCTCTTTGGGGAGATTCAGTCCATCATTGACAGAGGAGTTCCGGCGCCGAAGATCTTAGTATCTGACAGAGCACAGATTGTCATGTCTTATCACATCCTGTTTGACCAGTATGAGGAGGAACGACTGGGTGGAAAATCCTTTGGTTCTACAAAATCAGGAATTGCTCCGTTTTACTCAGACAAGTATGCAAAGATCGGATTTCAGGTTAGTGAGTTATTTGACGATGAATTGTTAAAAGAAAAAGTTGTTCGTGTCTGTGAACAGAAGAATGTTATTTTAGAGCATTTATATAAGAAACCGGCACTTCGCCCAGAAGATCTTTACGAAGAATTGCAGAGCTATAAAAAGATGGTTGCTCCATATGTATGTGATGTGTCCCTGTATCTGCACAATGCGATCAAGGAAGGAAAAGAAATTCTTCTGGAAGGACAGTTAGGTTCTCTGAAAGATCCAGATCATGGAATTTATCCAATGGTTACCTCTTCCTCAACACTTGCGGCATATGGTGCGATCGGAGCAGGAATCCCACCGTATGAGATCAAGCAGATCATCACTGTCTGCAAGGCATATTCAAGTGCTGTTGGAGCAGGAGCATTTGTCAGTGAGATTTTTGGCGAAGAGGCAGATGAGCTTCGAAGAAGAGGCGGAGATGGAGGAGAATTTGGTGCAACGACCGGACGTCCAAGACGTATGGGATGGTTTGACGTGGTTGCCTCCAAGTATGGATGCAGACTTCAGGGAACAACAGATGTTGCATTTACTGTCTTAGATGTACTTGGATATCTCGATGAGATTCCAGTATGTGTTGCCTACGACATTGACGGGGAGATTACAACGGACTTCCCGCCGACTTATTTGCTGGAGCGTGCAAAACCGGTTCTAGAGACACTTCCAGGATGGAAATGCGATATCCGGGGAATTAAACGCTATGAAGATCTTCCAGAAAACTGTCGTAGATATATCGAATTTATTGAGGAGAAGATCGGTTATCCGATTACGATGGTTTCTAACGGACCGGGAAGAGATGAGATCATCTACCGCTAAGAAGTTTGGCGTGGATGTTTACCGGAAAACAATGATACAAACTTAGAATAGAATCTTAGAAAAAACATGCCGGAAAAAACTGATTTCCAACAGGAAACAGTAAAAATATTCCGGCATGTTTTGTTGTTTTACAGGGAAGTTATTTTAGAGAAGTTGAATCTGGTGTTCGTCTGCCAAACGAAGGGTATCTTCGGTCCAAATGGAAGACTGCACCTCACCGATGTGGGCTTTTCGGAGGTAGAACATGCAGATCCGAGACTGACCGATTCCTCCACCGACTGTGTAGGGAAGCTCCCCGTTGAGAAGAGATTTTTGAAAATCCAGTTCGGCACGGTCTTCGCAGCCGGCGATTTTCAGCTGCCGCTTTAAAGCGGCTTCGTCAACACGGATCCCCATGGAGGAAAGTTCCAGCGCTACGTCAAGAACCGGGTAATACACGAGAATATCACCATTCAATTCCCAGTCATCATAATCAGGAGCACGTCCGTCGTGCGGCTTCCCGGAGACAAGAGTCTTACCAATCTGCGAAAGGAAGACCGCTTTTTTCTCTCTTGCAATTTTGTATTCTCGTTCTTTTGGAGAAAGCTTGGGATATAGGTCTTCTAGTTCCTGAGCAGTGATAAAAGTAATGTCTTCCGGGAGGAGCGGTTCGATGTAATTGTATCTGCGGGAAATAAATTCCTCAGTTTCTTTTAAGGCAGCATAGACTTTCCGGACTGTGTAGCGAAGTGTTTCTGTGTTCCGTTCTTCTTTGGAGATGATCTTCTCCCAGTCCCATTGGTCTACATACAGAGAATGCAGGTTGTCGGTGTCTTCGTCGCGGCGGATTGCACTCATATCAGTATAGAGTCCCTCGCCGGAGTGGAAATCATAGCGCTTCAAAGCATATCGTTTCCACTTGGCGAGAGAGTGTACGATCTCCACAGGAGCATCGTTCTGTTCCCGGATTCCAAAAGAAACCGGACGTTCGGTTCCGTTGAGATTATCATTCAGACCACTTTCTGGTTTTACAAAAAGAGGAGCAGAAACACGGGTGAGATGTAAGGATTTGGCAAGCGCGCGCTCAAAATGATCTTTGACTTCCTTGATCGCAACTTCCGTTTCCCGGATTGTGAGTGGAGAGTGATAGCCTTCAGGCAAAATAAATTGTTCCATGATACCATAACCTTTCTGTCAAAATTTTATGTTTGCTTTGTTGATGAGATTTAGTGTAGGGATACTCAGGAAAAATGTCAAGGAAAATGCAGAAAAACTTAGAAAATACATTAGAAAATCTTAATAATTAGATTAGAAAGGGTTTAGAGATCTGTCATAGGGATGTCACAATTTCGATTTATAATAAAGTTATCAAGTGAAAACTTGAGAAAAACAATAAAAAAAGACATATTTTCCGGGAGCGTGGAATAGAATAATAAAGTTGACAGAAAGAATAAGAGAGAAGTAGTCAGAAACGAAAAAGAAGCAAAAAGGAGGTATGTAAAATGTTGACAAAGCGAAGACAGAATCCACAGGAAGTGATTTCAATCGAAGAATATTTGAGCAAACGTCAGCAGATCAGGGAACAGGAAGAAAGAGGAAAGCACAATCCGCAAAGCGTGATAGAAAAAGGCTCTGCACTGATGCTGGCAGAGCTTTATATATAAGATAGTAGGTTTTTATTTTTCTTCTTGATCGTGATCATCATCTTTTTTGGAAAGACGATGAAAGAGCATTGCGGCATATAAAAATACAGGGAGTATGATTGTAGCTGCAATGGATGCCTTTAAGAGATCAAGAGACTGAGAACGATCAATGAAAGCGAAGAGCAGTGTGCTCGCATAGAGCGCACAGAGCAAGATCACACCTGCCAATGCAAAGATCCGTTTGAATTTTTTCATAGTAGGACACTCCGTTTCTAAACAAGATATTTGCTCTATTATATAGGAAAACACACGAAAAAGCAAATGAAGAAAAGAAATAAGCATAAGAAAGTATTTTCTGTGAATTTGACAAGTAAGAGGAAAAGCAGGCAAATATCGAAAAATGTTTGAAAAGAGAAAAGAAATAGTATATAATAGGACGTACGAAATCACATACAAAGGAGTATTGGTAGAAATGAGTTTATTAGAACAATGGAGAGCTACTGCGTATTCGCAGGAGATGGATAAGACACAGTTACAGAAGTTTTGGACGACATATTTTCAGATTGAGAGAGGAATCTATGAGCAGCTTCTCTCTAATCCAGATGAGGAAGTCAGAGGAACTGTAAAGGAACTTGCAGAGAAATATCAGGTAGAAGTATTTACTATGGTAGGATTCTTAGATGGAATCAATGAAAGTCTGAAAGTAGAAAACCCGATCGAGACAATGGAAGAAGATACGATCGTGAACTTAAACTTTGATAAAGAAAAATTATATAAGAACATGGTCGATGCAAAAGCAGACTGGTTATATGAACTTCCACAGTGGGACGAGATCTTCACAAAAGAGAAACAAAAGGAGCTTTACAGAGAACAAAAAGCATCCGGTACTATTCGCAGAGAGAAGAAGATCGGAAGAAATGATCCATGTCCATGCGGAAGTGGTAAGAAGTATAAAAAGTGCTGTGGAAAATAACAGCTTGGGTAAAGAGGTGAGAAGATGCATACAGGATTTATCGTCATAGGAATTTTAGCGATTGTCTATTATCTTTTTATCTGCTATTATACAAGAAAATGGAATTCTACATTTGCTGGATTCTGGATAGTGTTTGCGGTGTTCAATTTCCTATTGGCAGCAATTGTACATTTTAGCCCGCGATGGCTTCAGTACATATTGCTTACATTGAATTTTATCGCCTATTTTGTATTCTTTGCAGTACAGGTGATCATCTGCTCTGCAATGCTTACACTGCCGCCTAAGAAGCTGGATGTGATCATTGTGCTGGGCGCACAGGTGAGAGGAAAGAAGATTACCAATTCTTTGAAGAGACGACTGGATAGAGGAATAGCATATTTGAAAGAGAATCCGGAGACACGAGTAGTCGTATCTGGTGGTCAGGGGAAGGGAGAAGATGTGACAGAAGCGTTTGCGATGGCACAGTATCTTGTTTCACACGGTATTGCTGAGGAACAGATCTCTCTGGAGGAAAAGTCGAGAAATACTTATGAAAACCTGAAATACAGTGCGCTGCTTGTAGACAGTATGGACGACCGGATCGGAATTGTATCCAACAATTTTCATATTTATCGGTCGCTGTTGCTTGGAAGACAGATTGGCTATACAAGATTGTATGGAATTGCAGCAGGATGTAATCCAATTTTATTTTTAAACTATATGGTGAGAGAGTTTTTCGCAGTGATGCGAATGTATCTTACAAAAGAATAGAGAGAATACGTAGATGAGACGAGTAGGGTGTGGAAAATTACAGAGAGAGAAGTCTTGTGCTGGAAACTTCTTATTACAGAAGCATCTGAAAACTACCTCGGAGTGGCTGAAAACAGCCCGGTGATTCCGTTATCATCAAGAAAGTGGTTCTGGCAAAAGCCAGTTCAATCAGGGTGGAACCGCGAGTAAATACTCGTCCCTTGCAGTATCAATGTCTGTGCTGCAAGGGATTTTTCTGTTTGGCAGAAGAAGGGAAAACACGATCAATAGGAGAAACAAAAACAATAAAAATAGAAAAGGAGAAGAAACAATGAAAATTACATTAAAAGATGGTTCTGTCAAAGAATACAGTGAAGCAAAGTCTGTATATGAGATTGCAGCAGATATCAGTGAAGGGCTTGCAAGAATGGCGACAGCAGGAGAAGTGGACGGAGAAGTGATCGATCTTCGCACAAAGATCGACCAGGATTGTGAACTGACAATTCATACATTCCAGAGTCCGGAGGGAGCGCATGCGTTCCGCCACACAACATCTCATATTCTTGCACAGGCGGTAAAAAGACTGTTCCCGGATACAAAACTTGCAATCGGACCGGCAATTGATGACGGTTTCTACTATGATTTTGACAGAGAAGTTCCGTTTACAACAGAAGATCTGGAAACAATCGAAAAAGAGATGAAGAAAATTGTCAAAGAAGATCTGAAAATTGAGCAGTTTACACTTCCGAGGGAAGAGGCGATTGCATTAATGAAAGAAAAAGAAGAGCCGTATAAGGTGGAGCTGATTGAAGATCTGCCGGAAGATGCAGTGATTTCTTTCTACAAGCAGGGAGAATTTACAGATCTCTGTGCAGGACCACACTTACTCAGCACAAAATCTGTCAAGGCATTTAAGCTGACAAGTCTTGCTGGTGCTTACTGGAGAGGAAGCGAGAAAAATAAGATGCTCACAAGAATTTACGGAACATCTTTTACAAAAAAAGCAGATCTTGATGAGTATCTTGCAAAAATTGAGGAAGCAAAGAAGCGCGACCACAGAAAATTAGGAAAAGAACTGGGACTGTTTACAATCTTAGAGGAAGGACCGGGATTCCCTATTTTCCTTCCGAAGGGAATGATCTTAAAAAATACACTGATCGATTACTGGAGAGAAGTGCATACACGTGCAGGTTATGTAGAGATTTCTACACCGATCATGTTAAATAGACAACTTTGGGAGACATCTGGACATTGGGCACATTACAAAGAAAATATGTATACAACAGTGATCGATGAGGAAGATTTTGCGATCAAACCAATGAACTGTCCGGGAGGAATCCTTGTTTATAAGACAGAGCCACACTCTTACAGAGATCTTCCACTCCGTATGGGAGAACTTGGAACAGTACACCGCCATGAAAAATCAGGTGCACTCCACGGTCTGATGAGAGTTAGAAGCTTCACACAGGATGATGCACATATTTTCATGACAAGAGAGCAGATCAAAGATGAGATTAAAGGGGTTGCAAGACTGATTGATGAAGTATATAGTCTGTTCGGATTTAAATACCATGTAGAATTATCTACAAAACCAGAAGACAGCATGGGAAGCCAGGAAGACTGGGATATCGCAACAGATGCGCTCCGCTCTGCACTGGATGAGCTGCAGCTTCCATATGTGATCAATGAAGGAGATGGGGCATTCTACGGACCGAAGATTGATTTCCATCTGGAAGATACACTTGGAAGAACATGGCAGTGTGGAACAATCCAGTTAGACTTCCAGCTTCCACTTCGTTTTGAGATGGAATATATTGCAGCAGATGGCGAGAAACACAGACCGATCATGGTACACCGTGTGGTATTTGGATCTATCGAACGTTTCATTGGTATTCTGATCGAGCATTTTGCCGGAGCATTCCCGACATGGCTTGCACCGGAACAGGTAAAAGTACTTCCGATCTCCGAAAAATATCATGAGTATGCAAATGAGGTTGCGGCAAAACTCAAAGAAGCAAAGATCCGTTGCTCTGTAGATGAACGTTCAGAAAAAATCGGATATAAGATCCGTGATGCGCGTCTGAATAAGATTCCGTACATGCTCGTTGTCGGAGCGAAAGAGCAAGAAGAAGGAGTGGTATCTGTCAGAAGCCGTTTCCTTGGAGATGAAGGACAGAGAAGCCTGGATACATTTATTGCGGAGATCACAGAGGAGATTAAGAACAGAACAATTCGGAAAGTAGAATTGGAAGAAGGAAAATAAATCTGCGAGAGCACACAAAGTCTGTAAAAAAATCAGAAAAGAAGTATAGGAATGTTTTTGGCGGAAACACTATGTTTGTGAACAGTAATCAAACAAGGAGGTAGCAACATGCCAGAATTAAAATGTACCGTACAGACTTGTGTACACAATCAGCAATTTTTATGTAATCTGGATAAGATTGAAGTAGGCGGAAACAAAGCAAAGCGCTCAGAGGAGACTTGCTGCGACAGCTTTCAGGAAAGAAAAGGAGACAGTTATTCCAATGTGACGGGGACCGCTTCTCCGACAAGCACGATCGACTGTAAGGCGACAGACTGTCAGTATAATGAGTCCTGCAAATGTCATGCCGGAAAGATCAGTGTGGAAGGAAGCAATGCATGCCACTGTCAGGAGACAGAATGTGCTACGTTCTGTGCTGTCTGCGAATAGAGTGAAAAAATAGGAAGAAAAGGCATCGTCAGATACAAGCGATCTGGCGGTGCCTTTTCATAGTGTGGGCGTATTGACGCGTGGTATGGCAGAGGGTATAATGATTTCATATGAAAAAAAGGAAAGGAGCGGGAAAATGGAAGAACAGGAAAAAAAGCAGGATTCCCGGGAAGAGAGAACAGATAACAGTCCTTATCATAAGCAACCACGGCTGACAAAGAGAACCACTTCTAAATTGCAGCAACATTTAAACAGGGGGATGACAGCATTCCTCGTCGTTGCAGCCAGCATTGTGTTTTATTTTGCATTTTTAAGATTTGGTCATATTTCCGGTGTTCTTGGAAAAATCTTTCAGATTTTAAAACCAATCATCTATGGGTTTGTTTTGGCATATTTGTTGAATCCACTCATGAAGATGGTAGAAAATTTTATTGTGAAGTTGTTAAAGGGAAAGATAAAAAAAGAGGAGAGATTGAAAAAGTTTGCGAGAGGTGTGGGGATTTTTACCGCACTGCTTTTTGCAGGGGCATTGATTGTTGCGCTATGCAATATGATTTTGCCGGAGTTATATCGAAGCATTCGAAATATGGTTTACACTGTGCCGGAACAGCTCAATGAATGGATGGAACGGTTAAGTGAGATGGAATTTGACGATTCTACCCTTGCGCTGATCACAAAAAATGTGCTCACAGAAACAACCGCGTTTTTTGAAAACTGGATTCGGAGTGATCTCCTAAGACAGATCAATATATGGATTTCCGGTCTGACTGAAGGAGTCATCAGCGTTGTCAATGAACTGATGAATATCGTGATCGGAATCATTGTTTCTGTGTATGTATTGTTTAGCAAAGAAACATTTGCAGGACAGTCACGGAAAGTAGTATATGCAGTGCTCAAACCAGAAAAGGCAAATCTGGTATTACATATTACGAGAAAATCAAATGAGATCTTCGGTGGATTTATCATTGGAAAGATCATTGATTCTGCAATTATCGGGGTGCTGTGTTTCATAGGATTAAGCATTCTTGATATGCCGTATACTCTTTTGGTCAGTGTGATCGTCGGTGTGACAAATGTGATTCCGTTTTTTGGACCGTACATCGGTGCGATCCCAAGTGCGATACTGCTTTTGTTGACAGATCCGATCAAAGGACTTTACTTTTTGGTGTTCATTATCTTCTTGCAGCAGTTGGATGGAAATATCATCGGGCCGAAGATTCTTGGAGATTCTACCGGACTGTCTGCGTTCTGGGTAGTCTTTTCGATTTTACTTGGAGGAGGACTGTTCGGATTTGCCGGTATGATTATGGGAGTGCCAACATTTGCAGTGATCTATTATCTGTTCCAAATGTTTATCAACCAGAATCTGGAGAAAAAGCATTTGCCGACAGACTCTGCTGTCTACGATGATACCAGCTATGTAGATGCAGAATCCGGAGAGTTTATCCATGGAAACAACGATGAGCAGAATATCGGAGAAGCACAGGTGCGAGGAAAAGAAGATTGTGAAAAAGAGGAGGAAAAGTAAAGATGCCGATTCGGGTACAAAATGAACTTCCTGCCAAGGAAATATTGGAGCGGGAAAATATATTTGTTATGGATGAATATCGAGCGGTACATCAGGACATTCGTCCGATCCAAATTGGACTTTTGAATCTGATGCCGCTGAAGCAAGATACAGAACTTCAGATTCTTCGCTCTATGTCCAATACACCGCTTCAGGTTGATGTGACATTTGTCAACGTTTCCAGCCATGAATCAAAAAATACCGCCACCAGTCATCTAAATCAGTTCTACGTTCCATTTGAAGAAATCAAGGAGAAAAAATTTGACGGCTTTATCATTACGGGTGCGCCGGTAGAACAGATTGAATTTGAGGAAGTGGATTACTGGGATGAATTAAAAGAGATTATGGAGTGGACGAAAACACATGTGACATCCACGTTTCATATTTGTTGGGGAGCGCAGGCGGGACTTTATTATCATTATGGATTGGAGAAGGTGCAGCTGGAGCAAAAACTATTCGGGATTTTTGAACATCGCGTGAAAAATCGAAAAATTCCGCTTGTGAGAGGGTTCGATGATTATTTTATGGCTCCGCATTCCCGACATACGACTATCCCAAAAGATCGAATCGAATCGGATGAGCGCCTTACGATTTTGGCAGAGTCTGAGGAGGCGGGAGTTTTCCTTGTGATGGCAGAGGATGGCCGACAGATTTTTGTGATGGGACATCCCGAATATGATCGGATGACGCTCCACACAGAGTATATGAGAGATAAAGAAAAGGGTCTTCCGATAGAGCTTCCTAAAAATTATTATCCGGAAGATGACTGTGAGAGAAGACCGGTGTTATCCTGGCGGTCACATGCCAATGATCTGTATACAAACTGGCTGAATTATTATGTGTACCAGATTACACCGTATGATCTGATGGGGACACCATTTTAGTAAGAAATGAGAAAAAAGAAGGGAGAAATCTTATGTTAGAAACAGGTATTCAGGCACCAGAATTTACACTTCCAGATCAAAATGGAGAGATGCATAGTTTAAAAGAGTATAGAGGGAAAAAGGTTATTTTGTATTTTTACCCAAGAGATAATACACCTGGCTGCACAAAACAGGCATGTGGCTATAGTGAACGATATCCGCAGTTTGAAGAAAAAGGCGCAGTTGTGCTTGGAATCAGCAAGGACAGTATTGCATCTCATAAGCGATTTGAAGAAAAACAAGGGTTAACATTTACGATTTTGTCAGATACCGAACTAGAAGCTATAAAAGCTTATGATGTGTGGAAAGAAAAAAAGAATTATGGAAAAGTTTCCATGGGAGTGGTCAGAACAACGTATCTTATTGATGAAGAAGGCGTGATCATTTGGGCAAATGATAAGGTGAAAGCAGCAGAAGATCCGGAGAAAATGCTGGAAATCTTGTAAGAGTAGTTGCATAAAGAGTCTACGCAATGCATATCAAATAATGTTATGAAAAAAGAGAACTGGAAGGGAGAATCTGAGGGGATTCCTTCTAAGTTCTCTTTTGTTTTGGATTAAAAACTTCTGATTGTTTCTTCGTTGAGCCGTTTGACAATTTCCACGGCGAGTTTTACCGCATTTTCGTAATCTTCCAGTGTGCAGATTCCATGATGACTGTGGATATAACGGACAGGAATGCCAATCACGATGGTTGGGACACCGTGGCGGGAAGCATGGATGTATTTTCCGTTTGTACCTCCGCCGCTGCGGACAGATTCCTGCACTGGAATACCGAGTTCTTCCCCAAGATCCAGAGCAAACCGCTGGAAACGAGGATTTGTGATCATTGAACAATCAAAGTGGCGAAGCATTGGACCTTTTCGGAGTGCTGCCTGGATCAGATAGTCAGGAGAAAAGGTATCATCTGCCGGACATCCCTCAAATACAATGCACACGTCGGCATCGATGTTATCGACAGCAGCCATAGAGCCTCTTTCTCCCACCTCCTCTTGCACGGTCAGAGTTGCCTCTACATCTACATCCAGCATTTCCGTACTTAACTGGTTCAGTGTTTCAATCAGAGCGGCACATCCAATCCGGCAGTCAAATGCTTTTCCCATAAACAAATCGTGCGTTTCATCATAGGTGCATGTCACGTCCGGGACAACCGGAGCAGCCATACGGATCTGAAAGTTTTCTTTCAAATCCTGCGCGCTTACAGCACCGACATCGATAGCGAGATCTGAAAGTATCCGCCCTTGATTTTTCTCTGCAGCACTGACAAAATGGGGAGGTTTGCTTGTAATGATCCCGGGAATATACTCTCCTTTGGCAGTCTGCACGCGTACTTTATTTGATGGGAGACTGGAAATATCACTTCCTCCGATTGTGAGGAAATTCATAGTACCATTGGGTTTGATCGCCTGCACGATATATCCGACTTCATCGCTGTGTGCATCGATCCAGACCTTACAAGGTTGCTTACGGTTATTTTTCAGGCTCATGTAAGTATTTCTTAAGGAGTCGATTGTTACATTGCAGTATGCCTCGGTCTCTTTTCGGCCAAGTGCTGCAACTTCATCCTCAAAGCCAGATACGCCGTTTGCATTGCTCAGTGCCTGGATGAGACATATGTTTTCTTCTTTTGTTCTCATAGTGAACCCCTCTTTCTCTATTAAATATCAAAATGTTTATTCTTGATCAAAAATGCAAAAGAAGCAAGTGCGCAGGCGCCGATTGCTCCGCGATAATCATCGAATTGAGTAATTTCAATTTCGATATTCCGTTTGGTCGGGATAAAATTTAATTGTTCCTGAATCAGAGCGGTCAGCTGATTTTGGAAGGAATCGTGCCGGAACAGCCTGCTGTTTAAGTATATTTTATCGATGTCTTGAATGATCAGAGTGTTTGCGACGGATACACTTAAAAGGCGGATACCAAGGTCGATCTGTGTGTTAAAATAAGGATCGCCGAGTTCATAGGCTTTGATCACTGTATCGATGTCGATTGCCTCCGCGTTATCTACAAGGCTTCTGAAAATGCTGGAAGAAGACTGGTGAAACAGAAATCTCGCATTTTTGATCAGCCATGATTCGGAAATATAAGTCTGAAGGCATCCGCGTTTGCCACATTCACAGAGAGGACCATTGATGTCTACAACTGTGTGACCGACTTCGCCAATATAATAGTTGTTTTTTACCCCCAACTGCTCTGCATTGAAAAAAGAACAAAACAGACCATGACCGATATGATAGAACAAAAACTTGTCCGGAGAATTTTTGGCCTGAAACAGATATTCTCCAAGAGACATACATTCTACATTGTTGTTGACGATGAATGGAAATGGAAAATATACTGAAATTTCTTTTAAATTAAACGCTTTCCAAAGAGGATTGTTGGAGATGATCGTCTGTGAGTCATAATCGAAATGTCCCGGAATGGCAATCCCCGCTCCGAATATTTTCGAAGGATCCACTTTTTTAAGCAGCAGATTCAACTGTAGAACAATTTCTGAATTGATATTATTGACATCGTAGGACGAAAAAGTTTCGCAAGCTTCTGTGATCACCTTTCCAGAGAGATCTGTTATCACGAAAAAGATTCCTCTCATATTTAGTTCAATCCCGATCAGATATCCTGCAGAAGCATTTAAAGTAAGAAGCTTCCGCTTTCTGCCGGAGCCGGGTGCGTTACTGATCTCGTCACCGATTTCGACGATTAAATTCTGGCTTTTAAGGTCTCCGGTAATCTCTGTCATCAATGCGGGAGTCAGACCGGTTGCGTTAGCGATTTCGATTCGTGAGGTTTTCTGTTTTCGGTAAATAAATTCCAAAACAGAAGAGACATGCTGACTGTAAACATCTGATTTCTTTTTATACATAAATAAAATACAATCCTTTCTTTATCGAAAATAAATAAGTAAGATAAAATGACTGTCATATCGATGTGATTTGTTTCTATTTTATCACGCAAAGGAAGTTTTTGCCATAAGAAATCATTGTAATCTAAAAAAGAGCGGATAAAAATGCTAATTTCGTGGTAAATTAGACAAAAAAAGAATTTTATTTATAAAAAATAAAATAAAACTTTACAAATGCTGTCGAATAGTATAATATATATTTATAAAAAATAAATAAAAACGGAGGTTGCTATGAATCGTATTTTAGCATTTTTAGAGGGAAAACTCGCTCCGCTCGGAGAGCGGATTGGAAAACAGAGACATTTAAAAGCTCTGAGAGAGGGAATTATGATGGCAATGCCATTGGTATTATTGGGATCATTCTTTGTTTTGATAAAAGATTTCCCGATACAGGCATGGACTGCATGGCTGCATTCTCATTGGAATCTGGATGTTCTTTTAAACACAATGGCAAATAACTCATTCGGCTTGATGGCGCTTGTAACAGCATTTGGAATCGCGTATCGTCTGTCAGAATCGTATGGAACTGACGGTCCGTCAGCAGGTGTAATTTCGTTGGGAGCATTTCTTCTGATGACACCGCCACTGGCAGCAGAAGACGGAGCAGTTGGAATTCCTTATGGAATGTTAGGTGGAAAAGGAATTTTTGCAGCAATTGTTGTAGCTATGATCTCAGCGGAAATTTATCGCTGGTTTATCCAAAAAAATATTGCGATTAAAATGCCGGCAGGTGTTCCGGATGTAGTAAGTAAATCATTTTCTGCATTGATTCCGGGAATCGTAATTTTAACATTTTTTGCAGTTGTATTAAAAGTAATTGAAGCGACAGGACTTGGAAGTTTAAATGCAATTCTTTCTATTGTAGTAGGAAAACCATTAGGATTGATTGCAAGTACATTGCCGGGAACATTCGTTGCAGTATTATTAAATTCTCTGTTCTGGTTCTGTGGTGTTAATGGTGGACAGGTAGTCGGAGCAGTTATGAATCCTCTTTGGATCCAGTATGCAGATGCAAACCGTATCGCTCAGGCAGCAGGAGAAGTTCTTCCAAATATCGTAACAGCGCCGTTTATGGATCTGTTTGTGTATATTGGAGGGGGCGGTGCGACAATCGGTCTGGCACTTTGCCTGATGTTTTTCAGCAAGAGCAAAGAATACAAAACACTTGGAAAAGTATCTGGTATTCCAGCATTATTTAATATTAACACAGCAATTTTATTTACCTTCCCAACAGTATTAAACCCAATCATGTTGATTCCGTTTGTACTGACACCAGTTATCAATGCAGTAATTACATATGTAGCAATGCTGACAAACCTTGTTCCTTATACAACAGGTGTAACACTTCCTTGGACAACACCACCGATCATCGGAGGATTTTTAGCGACAGGAAGCTGGAGAGGTGCGGTATTACAGATCGTGCTTGTGATTGTGTCCTTTGTTATCTATTACCCGTTCTTCAAAGCGGCAGATAAGAGAAACTTATTGAAAGAAAAAGAAGGTGCAAACTAATGAGTATAAAAATTTGGTATCAGACAGAAGAGCAGGAATTTCTGCATGCAGAGATGCAGCATTATTTTGAGGCAGTATTACAAATGCAGGCAGAAAAAGCATCTGAGCAAGATGCAGATCTGAAAGTGATCGTGGAAAAAGAAGATACAGATATGGACCATATCTGTATCGAACTCCACGGAGGAAAGGGAAAGATTCAGGCAGATTCTCAAGTGGGAGTACTGATTGCCGTGTATCGTCTTTTCCATGAATTTGGCGTGAGATATCTTCGTCCGGGCAGAAAGAATGAATTTTTCCAAGTTCTTTCTGAAAACGACTGGGCAGAAAAGGAAATCTCTATTGAGGAGACAGCAAGTTTCCGACACAGAGGAGTCTGCATTGAAGGAGCAGATTCTTATGAGAATCTGAGAGATTTTATCGACTGGCTTCCAAAGATTGGAATGAATACGTTCTTTATCCAGTTTGAAAATCCATACTCATTCTTTAAGAGATGGTATGAACATGAATTTAATCCATATGCAGAAAAAGAACCGTTCAATACAGAAATTGCTCAGGAGATGAGTGATCGGATCGATCAGGAGATGAAGATCAGAGGAATTGTGCATCATCGTGTAGGTCATGGATGGACTGGAGAAGTGCTCGGATATTCTTCAAAGTATGGATGGGAATCAGGTCTTACCCTTCCGGAAGAGAAAAAACATCTTGTGGCAGAATTAAATGGAAAAAGAGAGCTGTTTGATACAGCGCCGATCTTGACAAGTCTTGACTTTGCAAATCCGGAAGTCGGAAACAAGATGGTAGAACTGATCGTCAATTATGCAAAAGAAAGAAGAGATGTAGATTATCTGCATGTATGGCTTTCCGATGCAAGAAATAATATCTGTGAATGTGAGCACTGTCAAAAAGATCTTCCATCAGATCAGTATATTCGCATTTTAAATCAGCTGGATGAAGCGCTGACGAAAGAAGGTCTGGATACAAAGATTTGTTTCTTGTTGTACCATGAACTGTTGTTTGCGCCAGAGAAAGAAAAACTCAAAAATCCAGAGAGATTTACAATGATGTTTGCGCCGATCACGCGTACATTTGAAATGAGTTATGAAGATGTCAATTACGAAACAGATGTTCCGGAACCGAAGGTATATGTAAGAAATAAGATCGTGCTTCCAAATTCATTAGAAGAGAATCTTTCTTATCTCTTTGCATGGAAGAAGATGTTTGACGGAGACAGCTTCGTATATGATTATCCGCTTGGAAGAGCACATTATGGAGACCTTGGCTATATGAAGATCAGTCATGTGATCTACCGCGATATTCATTTCCTGAAAAACTTGCAGTTAAACGGATATATCAGCTGTCAGGAACTTCGGGCAGGATTTCCGCATAACTTCCCGAACTATGTTATGGGACAGATGCTCTGGAACAATACACGCGATTACGAAGAGCTCAAGGAAGAATACTTCAGCAGCATGTACGGAGAAAATTGGAAAGAAGTGATCACTTATCTGGAAAATCTTTCTGCATATTCTTCCTGTGATTATTTCAACGCAATCGGTGAGAGATTAAATCCAGTTCTGTCAGCAAGATATGAAGTGTGTGTAAATCTCGCAGAGGAGATGCTTCCGGTGATCGAGGCAAATACAGCCAAAAGAGATGGTCTTCAAAAGCAGGAGTGGAAACAGTTAGGATACCACAGAGAATATGTGATGAAGATGGCAGAGGCACTCCGTTTGATCAGTGCAGGAAAACACACAGAAGCACAGCGTATGTGGAGAGATGTACTTGACTTCATTCGCAGAAATGAAATGGCATTCCAACAAAATTTGGATGTGTACCGTGTTATTGAGGTAGCCAAGAATTATGCAGGATTCAAGTTGTAAAAGGATAAAAGTCCTTTTGTGATAAGGTGAGCGAATATGAAAAGAGACCATAAAAAAATCATTGTAACATTTTTGCTGCCACTACTTTTTCTGTATGCAGTATTTCAGTTATATCCATTGCTCCTGAATCTGTTTTATTCCATGTTGAATTGGAATGGAATTACAAAAACAGCAAATTTTGTAGGGCTGGACAATTATGTAGAAGTCCTGGGAGATGGTTTGTTTTGGAACGCAGTGAAAAACAGTGTATTGTATGCAGTGGCAGGAACTTTTTTTCAGGTAACAGTATCGTTCTTCCTTGCTTATCTTGTAGAGTATAATACATTTAAAAAGAAAAAAATGGTCCGCCTAGTATTTATCATGCCAATCGTAGCAACTTCTGCTACGATTGGTATTCTGATGAAAAGTATTTTCAGCTATGATGGATTTGTCAATACGGTCATCAGCGGTGTTGGTCTTGAGAAGATTGAATGGCTGACAGAACCTAAGTGGGCATTTTTAATGATTATCCTTGTATCTGTATGGAAAGAGACAGGGACATTATTTATTTACTGGATGGCAGGATTTCAGATGGTATCTCCGGCAGTAATTGAAGCATCTAAGGTAGATGGAGCCAGTGAACCGGCGTTTGTCCGCTACATTTTGATCCCGACAATGAAGCCGGTCATCTTTACGGTTACTTCCGTGGCATTTTTAAATGCCTTGAAAATGTTTGATATCATACAGACATTGACGAGTGGAGGCCCTTATTTTTCGACAGATATGATATCGACTTATATTTACAGGACAGCATTTTCCAGTTCGTTTGGAGCGCCGAGACTTAGCTATGCAAGTGCGGCAGTCGTGATGTGTCTTGTATTTTTGATTTTGTGCAGTGGATTGATACGATTCTTTCAAAAGAAGTGGAAAGAAGGAAAAGAGGCATGTTAAAGAAAATTTTATTATTTGTAAGCACAGCAATCTGGCTTGCACCATTCCTGCTGATGTTGTTGATCGCGTTCAGCAGTAAAAATACGAATTCCTTTTTGGAGTTGTTTGCAGACAATCGTGCTACCTTTCAAAATTTTCAAAATGCATGGGAGCAGGCGGAATTTTCCCGATATTTTCTGAACACGGTGATTGTGACGGTTGTTTCGGTTGTTGTGATTCTTGCAGTTACAGCGCTTGCGGGATATATTATGGGTTGTTTTGAGTTCCGGGCAAAAAAGATTATTTATACGGTGATGATGATTTCTATGGGAATCCCGACAATCTTTTTTACAATCCCGGTGTATCAGATTTTGCGGATGCTCCATTGCGAGAGTTCTTTGATTGGGCTGATTTTGGCAGAAGTCGGTGGTGGACATGTGATTTTTATTTTGTTGTTTTCAAAATTCTTTCAGTCGATACCAAAAGCGCTGGAAGAATCTGCAGTGCTGGAAGGGGCAAGTGAATTTGATGTGTTTTTCCGAATCATGTTTCCGCTTGCGGGACCGGTGATCGGAACCGTAGTGATCACGCAATCAATCTGGACATGGAACTCTTTCCTGTATCCACTTATTTTGTCTGTGAATCAGCCGAAAATCCGTACACTTTCTGTCGGTCTGTATTCTTTTCAGGGAGAAAATATTGTGGAGTGGGGAAGTATTGCAGCGGGAGCTTGTATTACCATTCTTCCGATGCTATTGTTGTTTGTAACATTCCAAAAATATTTTATCCAGGGAATTTCAGGGGCAGTCAAAGAATAGCGGAAAGAAAGGGATGCCATATGAGAAAAAGAATTGCAGTGCTGTTGGCAGGAGCATTGATAGGTATGACTGGCTGTGGTGGAGTAAAGGTCGTAAGTCCGGAGGTAGGCAACAGCAGTCAGAAAGCAGAGTTTGAAAAAATTAAGACACCGGAAGATGAAAAAGTCGTATTGAATATCGTCGACTGGAGTGACAGTACGAAAGATGCCAGAGAAAAATTGAATGAGCAGTTTATGAAGGATCATCCAAATGTCACTGTAAATTATACGACGCTGACACAGGCGCAGTTTAATGAAACGATGCTGTCCGGAATTCGGGCAGGAGATGCTCCGGACTTATTTCCATTACCGTCTACGGTTACGTTTTCCACGGCAGTCAGTGAGGGATGGTTTCTTCCGATGAATCTATATTTGGAAGAAGATTTCTTTGCGCAGATCCAGCCGGAATTTCTATGTGAAAATGTTACAATGAAAGGGGAAGATGTCTATCTTCTTCCAGAAGCGGTAGACATTCCGAGTGCACTTTTATTTTATAACCGGGCTCTCTTGGAAGAAGTGGGGGCAGAGATTGATCCGGAGAAAGTAACCTGGGAGGAGTTTCGACAAGTCTGCGAGCAGGTTACGGAAAATGGAGATGGCAAGTATTACGGAATGGTTGCAAGCGGTGCACAGAAAAACCGTATGGATATTGAGCTTCGTGCATTTTCAGAAGTAGGAGGAGCAAAATTAGGACCGGCAGGACAAGTATTTTTACAGGAAGAGCAGACAACATTTGCAGATCCTGAAGTGGTTCAAGCGTTTGACCTCTATCAAGAGTTGTATGAAAAAGGATGTTTTCATCCGGATACAGCATCGTTGACAGCGCCGGAGGCAAGAAAGCTGTTTGGAGAAGGCAAGGCAGCATTTCTTGTGCAGGGAGCATGGTGCATTCCAGTTTGGGAGAAGGATAATCCGGATTTGGATTTCGGAGTGATGAAAGTTCCGGTGAATGAAAAACTTCCGGATGGGAAACTACTGCGTCCATTTACAAAGGGATGGATGGGAATTTCAGCGAACAGTAAACACCCGGATATTGCGGCAGAATATTTAAAATATCTCTATTCTTATGAATATCAGAAAAAACTGATGGCGCAGGGAGGATTTGTGTCTGTGCGAGGGGATCTCGGAGAAAAAGATATTGAGAATGAACATATGAGACGTTATTATCAATATGCGATGGAACAGAGCATTGCTGTTCCGAATCCGGTGGCAGAAAACGGCAATATCGAGCTGGTTTACAGTATGATCCAGCCGGTTGTTCCGGATTTTGGTGACATTGCCTCTTCTATTTTTTCTGGAAAAGAGATTTACAAAAAAGAATTAAAAAACTACGCGAGTCAGATGCAGGAGAACCTGGAACGATCTGTAGAAACCGTGAAGAAGCAGAAGGATATCTCTTTGTCAGATTTTAATTATAAGGACGGAAGGTAGAGAGAGGTTTCCTTTTGGAATTGCTTTACACAGAAAAATAAAAATGTTTTGAAAAGATGTAAAAAGTATTGACAAATTTATATTTCTGTAATAAATTAATAAAAAATAATTTTTTAAACCGTTGAGAAAGAGGAGTAGGTTATCAAACGACATTCCAGAGAGTGGCAGGAGGTGCGATTGCCATATGAAGTTGATGATTGAATGGACTTTCGAGGGCGGCCTGAAATCAGTAGGAGAGTATGGTACGTCGGGAACCGAACCCGTTATCAATCAGGAGTGTATGTTAGTACATGAGAAAGAGGACAGTACGTGTCAATTTGAGTGGTACCGCGATAATAATACCTATTATTACCGTCTCAAGCAAGAGCTTGAGGCGGTTTTTTTCGTGTTGGCAAGGATCGTGAGCATTTTTCCAGGAAGGCGCTCGTTGTGCTTGCACAAAAGAGAGCGTTCCTGGAAAAATATTCGCGGGCTGCCCGCGACTGAGAGGCGAAGCCTCGAAGTGCTCACGATCCGAATTGTCTAATCTTTGCTAACATCATAGTTATCTGCCTGGCAAGTGGATATCAGCATAATTAAAAAAGGAAAAGGAGCAGAGAAAGATGATGAGAAGAATGAGTAAAAAGGTAGGAAAATTAACAGGAAGTCTGGCGACTGTGCTAGCGATTGTGGCAATCACAGGCTGTGGAAGCAAGCAGGAAGCAAAGAACGAGCAAGGAGAGCAAATCTATCGTATCGGTATCTCACAGTTTGCGGAGCATGCCTCTCTTGATAACTGCAGGGAAGGGTTTTTGGAAGGATTAAAAGAAGAAGGGAAAAATCTAAAAATCGAAGTGAAAAATGCAGCGGCGGATATGGGCACTGCAAGTCAGATTGCGGATCGGTTTGTGGCAGATCAGATGGATCTGATCTGTGCAATCGCAACCCCAAGTGCACAGACTGCATTTAATGCGGCGATGGATACAGAGATTCCAGTCATCTATACGGCGGTGACAGATCCAGAAACGGCAGAGTTGGCAGGAAAAGATAAAAAGCCGGCAGGGGAAGTGACCGGGACAAGTGACAGACTTCCGATCAAGGATCAGCTTGAAATGATTCGTCAGATTCTTCCAGAAGCGAAAAAAATCGGGATTCTCTATACGACAAGCGAAGTAAACTCTTTGTCCGCAATTCGAGTATATGAAAACTATGCAGAAGATTATGGATTTGAGATTGTGACAGCAGGTGTCAGCAATACATCGGAAATTGCGATGGCAGCAGAAGCATTAGTAGGAAAGGTAGATTGTCTGACCAATCTGACAGATAACACGGTAGTAAATTCCCTTCCGACGATTCTTGAACGAGCAAAAGAAGCAGAGATTCCAGTATTTGGAAGCGAAATTGAGCAGGTCAAGCTTGGATGTCTGGCGGCAGAAGGACTTGACTATGTGGAACTTGGAAAGCAGACTGGGAAAATGGCAGCAAAGATACTGACAGGAGAGGCAAAGGCATCGGAATTGGAATATGAAGAGATTTCAGGAGGAAATCTTTATTTGAATACTGCAGTGGCAGAACAACTGGGGATCTCTTTTGGAGAGGAACTTTTGGAAAACGCTGAGATATGCGAATAAAGGATATGAGGAAAGGAAGGCAGGAAAATGAGCTTGATCATAACAACAATGGAGCAGGGGTTAATCTATGGAATACTTGCTCTTGGTGTCTATATTACTTATAAAATACTGGATTTTCCAGACTTAACGGTAGATGGAAGTTTTCCGCTCGGCGGAGCGGTAGGAGCTGCGCTGATCACAAAGGGAATGTCCCCATTTCTGGCACTGCTTCTGGCATTTCTGGCAGGAGCACTGGCAGGAATGCTCACTGGATTGATTCATGTGAAAGGAAAGGTCAGAGATCTTCTGGCCGGCATCATTATGATGACAGCTCTGTGGACGGTAAACTTACGGATTGCCGGGACGGCAAATGTCCCACTGTTTTCTCAGAAAACCATTTTTAAAAATGATCTGATCGATAGGATGTTTCCGGGAACACTTAAAAACTATGCCACACTGGCACTGATCTTTGTTATTGCGGTTGGGGCAAAATTATTGTTGGATCTTTATTTGGGAACAAAGTCAGGATTTCTTCTGCGGGCGGCAGGTGACAACGACAAGTTAGTCACTTCTCTTGCAAAAGATGCAGGAAATGTAAAAATCATCGGACTTGCGATTGCCAATGGTCTTGTGGCACTTGCGGGATGTGTATTCTGTCAGGAGGAGAGGGTTTTTGAAATTTCTATGGGAACCGGGGCGATGGTCATTGGGCTTGCCAGTGTGATCATCGGAACGAGCCTGTTTCGCAAGCTTTCCTTTCTGAAAACAACTACCACTGTCTTTTTCGGAGCGGTGATTTACAAGTTGTGTGTCGGTATTGCAATTAAAAACTTTGAACCAAGAGACATGAAATTGATCACAGCAGTGCTGTTTCTTGTGATTTTGTTGATCAGTACGGAGAGAAAAAGGAAGGTGAAAGGAAATGCTTGAATTAAATCATATTTATAAATACTATAATCCCGGGACGGTTCATGAAATGTGTTTATTTGAAGATTTTGGAATGAAAATCGAGAGGGGGGATTTTGTTTCTGTGATTGGAAGTAATGGGTCAGGGAAAACCTCTCTTCTAAATCTGATCTGTGGCAGTATCCTGCCGGAAGCAGGGCAAATCTGCATGAACGGGAAAGACATCACAAAGGAAAAGGAGTATAGGAGAAATCAGAAGATCGGAAGAGTGTATCAGAATCCTGCATTTGGTACTTGCCCGGGGATGACGATTCTTGAAAACATGGTGATAGCGGATCACAAAGGAAAACGTTATGGATTTGCAAGAGGAATCAACAAAAAACAGATTTCCTATTATCGGGAACTATTATCTTCCTTAAGACTTGGTCTGGAAGAAAAGTTGGAGACAAAAGTGGGAGCATTGTCCGGCGGACAAAGACAGGCAATGGCTCTTCTGATGGCTACGATGACACCGGTGGATCTTCTGATTCTCGATGAACATACAGCGGCGCTGGATCCAAAGACGGCAGAGCGGATCATGGAGCTGACAGATGAAATTGTGAAAAAGAAACAATTGACAGCGATCATGGTGACACACAATCTTCGCTATGCTGTAGAGTATGGGAATCGGCTCTTGATGATGCATCAGGGAGAGATCATAATGGATCGGTCAGGCAAAGAAAAGCAGCAGACAAGTGTGGAAGAAATTTTAAAGTTGTTTAATGAAATCAGCATTGAGTGCGGCAACTAAAATAGAAGAGAGAAAATAAGGATGGAACAGCAATGTCCATCCTTATTTTTCACAAAATTTAGAAGAACGAAAACGAAGATTTTTGTATAATATTTTCGCGCAGTTCTTGTTGACGGTGCTTGCAGGAAGTGGTAATATTGTTCGTGCAGACACATTATCTAGTTTGCTAAAAGATAATAAAACACTAAATATAGATGAAATAATGGGGAAAGGAAGCAAGTGTAGTATGGTGAAAGTAATCAAGAAAGACGGGACTTCAGAAGAGTTTAATGTACAGAAAGTAGTAGTCGCAGTCAATAAATCAGCTTATCGTGCATTGATCCAATTTACAGATGCAGAGCTTGAATTTATCTGTAAATTTGTGGAAGAGAAAGTAAGAGATATGGGAGTGGAAGAAGTCCGGATTGCCGAGATGCACAACATCGTAGAAGGTGCATTGGAGAAAGTGAATCCGCTTGTGGCAAAGAGCTATCGTGATTACCGCAACTATAAGCAGGACTTTGTGCAGATGCTTGACGAGGTGTACAAAAAGAGTCAGTCAATTATGTACATCGGTGATAAGGAGAACAGTAATACAGACAGTGCGCTCGTATCTACAAAGCGCAGTCTGATTTTCAATGAACTGAATAAGGAACTTTACAAGAAGTTTTTCCTGACAACAGAAGAGATTCAGGCATGCAGAGATGGATACATCTATATCCACGACATGTCCGCGAGACGCGATACAATGAACTGCTGTCTGTTCGATGTAAAGAACGTGCTGAGCGGGGGATTTGAGATGGGAAATCTCTGGTACAATGAGCCGAAGACACTGGATACAGCATTCGATGTGATCGGAGATATTGTTCTAAGTGCAGCAAGCCAGCAGTACGGTGGATTCACTGTGCCAAGTGTAGATGATATCTTAGAGCCGTTTGCAGAGAAATCATTCCATAACCATGTGGAGAAATATCTGGGACTTGGAATCGAGCGGGAGAAGGCAGAAGAGGTCGCATGGAAAGATCTGGAAAAAGAGATGGAGCAGGGATTCCAGGGGTGGGAATACAAATTTAACTCCGTATCTTCCAGCAGAGGAGATTATCCGTTTATTACAGTGACAGCAGGAACCGGAAGAAGCCGTTTTGCAAAGCTTGTCACGATCACGATGCTGAAAGTCAGAATGAACGGACAGGGAAAAGAAGGTCATAAAAAGCCGGTATTGTTCCCGAAAATTGTATTCCTCTATGATGAGAACCTGCATGGACCGGGAAAAGAACTGGAAGATGTATTTGAAGCAGGAATCGAATGTTCAAGAAAGACAATGTATCCGGACTGGCTGAGTCTGACTGGAAAAGGCTACATCGCAAGTATGTATAAGCAGTATGGTAAAATCATCAGCCCGATGGGATGCCGTGCATTCTTATCCCCATGGTACGAAAAAGGTGGTATGTATCCAAAAGACGAGACAGATACGCCGGTATTTGTCGGAAGATTTAACATTGGTGCAGTAAGTCTTCACTTGCCAATGATCTATGCAAAGGCAAAACAAGAGAACAAAGATTTCTATGAAGTACTTGATTACTACTTAAATCTGATCCGGAAGCTCCATATTCGTACATATGAGTATCTTGGGGAGATGAAAGCATCTACAAATCCGCTTGCATACTGTGAAGGTGGATTTTACGGTGGAAATCTTGGCCTGCACGACAAGATCAAGCCTCTATTAAAATCAGCGACTGCTTCCTTTGGGATCACAGCATTCAATGAGCTTCAGCAGCTTCACAATAAAAAATCACTTGTGGAAGACGGCGCATTTGCACTGGAAGTATTAGAGTACATCAACAAGCGTGTCAACGAATTTAAAGAAGAAGATGGACATCTGTATGCAATCTATGCGACACCGGCAGAAAATCTCTGCGGGCTTCAGGTAAAGCAGTTCCGCAAGAAATACGGAATCGTAGAAAACGTATCTGACCGTGAATATGTCAGCAATGGATTCCACTGTCATGTGACAGAAGACATCACACCGATTGAAAAGCAGGATCTGGAGTATCGTTTCTGGGAACTCAGCAACGGAGGAAAAATCCAGTATGTGAAATATCCGATCAACTACAATAAAGAAGCGATCAAAGCCCTTGTGCGCCGCGCGATGGATATGGGGCTTTATGAAGGGGTCAATCTGTCTCTGGCGTACTGCGACGATTGCGGACACGAAGAACTTGCGATGGATGTCTGCCCGGTATGCGGAAGCAAAAATCTGACGAAGATCGACCGGATGAATGGATACCTTTCTTATTCAAGAGTCAAAGGAGATACACGTCTGAACGATGCAAAGATGGCGGAAATCGCAGAAAGGAAGAGTATGTAAGATGCGATATCACAACATAACAAAAGACGATATGCTAAACGGGGATGGACTTCGTGTCGTATTGTGGGTGGCAGGCTGCTCTCACTGCTGCAAAGAATGCCACAACCCGATCACATGGGATCCGAACGGGGGATTGGATTTTGATCAAGCAGCAAAAGAAGAGGTTTTTGAGGAACTTTCCAAAGATTATATCAGTGGAATCACATTTAGCGGAGGAGATCCGCTTCATGTCAGAAATGCTTATGATGTCAAAGAACTGGCAAAAGAAATCCGGGAGAAATTTCCACAAAAGACAATCTGGCTTTACACAGGTTCTCTCTGGGAGGAAATTAAAAACACGGAGATTGTGAAATATCTCGATGTGCTTGTAGATGGCGAATTCGAGTGTGATAAAAAAGATGTAAGTCTTCACTGGAAGGGAAGCGCAAATCAGAGAGTCATCGATGTACAGGAGTCTCTTCGCCAAGAGAAAGTGATCTTGCACGATTCCTAAAATTTCATTTTTGTCGGCGAAAATGTAAGCTTGTCCGGCAGAAAGACTGGGAAAGAAAACGATAGATTAGCCGGGACTTCTTATGATTTTCAGCATGGAGGAACCGGCTATCTGTTTCGGAATACAGAAACAGAAAGAAGAAACAACAAGAGAGAAAATAGAAACGGGAGAAAACAAATGAAACGAATTGCAAAATTTCAGAAAGTAAGTTACGAGCAGTTTACAGAGGGATGGATCGATACTTTTGGTGCCACCAATGCAGAAGAAATTAAGACGATTTACGATCATATCAAACTTCCAAAGCGTGCTACTTCAGGATCGGCAGGATATGATTTCTATGCACCGGTGACATTGACACTGAAACCAGGGGAAACTGTGAAAGTTCCTACAGGAATCCGTGTGGAGATGGAAGAAAATTGGGTTCTAAAATGTTATCCGAGAAGCGGTCTTGGATTCAAATATCGTCTGCAATTAAATAATACGGTTGGAATTATTGACAGCGATTACTTTTACTCTGATAATGAGGGGCATATTTTCGCAAAGATCACAAATGATACAAACGAAAATAAAACCGTTGAGATTCCAGAAGGAACAGGATTTATGCAGGGAATCTTTGTGGAATATGGAATCACAGTTGACGATGATGTGACAAGTGTGAGAAACGGTGGTTTCGGAAGTACGACACAGTCATAAAAAATGCGAAAACTGTAAAAAAAGTATGATAAAGTACTTGCAATCCATAGATTTGCTATGCTATACTTAAACGGTCGTAAAAAACACGCATATGGTAATCTCTGCCGGTGCCAATATTCTTCAACGGATTCTGAATAGGATTTTCATCTGTATCTCATTTGAGAGAAAGATGGAAGCCAGATAAGATCAGGACCGCATTATATATAGAAGAAACGGTTGCAGAGTACAGGAAATATGCGGAAGAGTAAAAACCAATGGAGGAAAAATCATGAGCGTTATTTCAATGAAACAGTTATTAGAAGCAGGTGTTCACTTTGGACATCAGACAAGAAGATGGAACCCTAAAATGGCAGAGTACATCTACACAGAGAGAAACGGAATCTACATCATCGACTTACAGAAATCAGTTGGAAAAGTAGATGAAGCTTACAAAGCAATCTCTGACATCGCAGCAGAAGGAGGAACAATCCTTTTCGTTGGAACAAAGAAACAGGCACAGGATGCAATCAAATCTGAAGCAGAACGTTGCGGAATGTTCTATGTAAACGAGAGATGGTTAGGTGGAATGCTCACAAACTTCAAGACAATCCAGAGCAGAATCGCACGCTTAAAAGATATCGAAAGAATGGCAGAAGACGGAACATTCGACGTATTACCTAAGAAAGAAGTTATCGCAATCAAAAAAGAATGGGAGAAACTTGAAAAGAACTTAGGCGGAATCAAAGATATGAAGAAAGCTCCAGATGCAATCTTTATCGTAGACCCTAAGAAAGAAAGAATCTGTGTTCAGGAAGCACACACACTTGGAATCCCGTTGATCGGTATCGCAGATACAAACTGTGATCCAGAAGAATTAGACTATGTAATTCCAGGAAACGATGATGCAATCAGAGCAGTTAAGTTAATCGTTGCTAAAATGGCAGACGCTGTAATCGAAGCAAACCAGGGTGTTACAGGAGAAGAAGAAATTTTTGAAGAAGTAACAGAAGAAGCAGCTGAAGAAGTAACAGAAGAAGCTTAAGATTGGAACTAAATGCTTCAGCCTGAATACAGGTTGAAGCATTTTTTTAAAGAAACTATTATCAATGGAGGAAATGATCATGGCAATCACAGCTAGTATGGTAAAAGAATTAAGAGAGATGACAGGTGCAGGAATGATGGACTGCAAAAAAGCTCTTAATGAAACAAACGGAAACATGGACGAAGCAGTAGAATACTTAAGAAAGAACGGACAGGCAAAAGCTGACAAGAAAGCAGGGAGAATTGCAGCAGAAGGTCTTGTAAAAGCTGTTGTAAAAGATGACAAAGTAGCAGCAATCGTAGAAGTAAACTCTGAGACAGACTTCGTTGCTAAGAACGCTGACTTCCAGGCATATGTAGAAGAAGTTGCAAATCAGGCAGTAGCAACAGAAGCAGCTGATATGGAAGCTTTCTTAAGCGAAGCATGGTTAGCAGACAACACAAAGACTGTAAAAGATGCTTTGACAGAGAAAATCGCTGTTATCGGAGAAAACTTAAGCATCAGAAGATTTGAAAAAGTAGTTACAGACGGATGTGTAGTACCTTACATCCACGGTGGCGGAAGAATCGGTGTTTTAGTAGAAGCTGAGACAGACGTAATCAACGACGAGATCAAAGCTTGCTTAAAGAACGTAGCAATGCAGGTAGCAGCTATGTCTCCAAAATACGTTTCACGCGATGAAGTATCTGCAGAATACTTAGAGCACGAAAAAGAAATCTTATTAGCTCAGGCTAAGACAGAAAACCCAGAGAAGCCAGACAACATCATCGAAAAGATGATCATCGGACGTCTCAACAAAGAATTAAAAGAAATCTGCTTATTAGATCAGGCATACGTACAGGATGGTGACTTATCTGTTGCTAAATATGTAGAAAAAGTAGCAAAAGAAAACGGTGCTAACGTAACAGTTAAGAAATTCGTTCGTTTCGAAACTGGAGAAGGATTAGAGAAGAAAAACGAAGACTTTGCTGCTGAAGTGGCTGCACAGATGGGAAACTAAATATTTCTTATAAGTAAATCGAATTACACATAGAAATTGTAGGGGCGGTGATGAATCGTCCCTTTTCCTTTAGAAAGACAGATTGGTTTACTATCGCCAATCTGTCTTTTAATATATATAAAGTAGGTAGAGTACAATAAAAAGTGCTATAATGGCATATGTTTAAAAGGTTAATGAGGAAAGGGAAGTCTAAGCAATATAATGTCGAGGGAAATGAAAAGACAGATTGAGGAACGGCGTAAGATATTAGAGTAAAAATTTGAAGAAAAGTATGAATGAATTCCTGGTATTTTGGGTTATACATGCTTTCGGACAAGTGAGAAGGGGAGTTTTACAGTTACGGGATTGACATGGGCAAAAGCGATTGGGGTAGAGTATGCATTATCAGAAACTGAGGCGAAAAAGAACCTATTTGAGGATGGAGACTTGTTCTACTTGAATGAACTAGATGAAGAGTAGATGTTTCAAGCTATGATACAAGAAATAGAAACGTAAATATATCGCTGATTGAAAAAGTTGGCGACACTAGTCTATAGTATTTTAGAAAATATGCGCCCGGTTTATGAGATGATTAGAAGATATATACGAATTTTGGACGTTATAAGATAAAAGGTGAACATTATGAATCAAGAGAAAATTGTTCAATTAAAACAAGGTTTGACAACAGCCTTTATTAATCAAAATACTTCTTCAAACTTGGCTTATAAGCCACAGTTTGTATCAAATAATTATAGAGAAGGAAGAAAAGTTATTTCATCCATCGAGGATGAACTTTTGTCATGCGAAGAATTTGCAATTAGCGTTGCATTTATTACTATGGGAGGGATTACACCGCTTCTTCAGACTTTGAGAGAACTAGAACAACGCGGGATATCCGGCAAAATTCTAACAACGGATTACTTGATGTTTAGCGATCCCAAAGCACTTCGTATCCTCGCAAATTTTAAAAACATTCAATTAAAAATGTTTATTACCGAGAATTCTAAAGAAGGATTTCATACGAAAGGGTATATTTTTAAAAAGGAAGAAATGTATCGAATTATTGTTGGAAGTTCTAATATGACATTAAGTGCACTTACAACAAATTGTGAGTGGAATACCAAAATTGTTTCGACAGAACAGGGAGAATATACGCAAAACATTGTTGCTGAATTTGAAAATTTATGGAATGCGCAGCAATCACTACCATTCGAACAATTTATAGAAGCTTACACTAATATCTACATAAAAAATAAAATTATTCAAAAGCAGAAAGAATTGGCGAAGCAAGCAGAAATTCCATCTTTGGAAGTATATCGTTTACAACCAAACTCTATGCAGATTGGTTTTATAAATAATCTTCGAAAAATTTATGAAACTGGAGAGGACAAGGCATTATTAATTTCTGCGACGGGCACTGGAAAAACTTACGCTTCTGCATTTGCAGCAAGAGAATTGGAATTTAAACGTGTGTTATTTCTAGTTCATCGTAATCAGATTGTCAAACAGGCATTGAAGTCTTATCGGAAAGTATTCGGTGGTCAGGTTTCTATGGGAATGGTGACTGGAAAATATCAAGATTACGATGCTGATTTTGTGTTTGCCACGATACAGACATTAAGTAAAACGGATATTCTTAGTCAGTATAACAAGGAGCATTGGGATTTGATTATTATTGATGAAGCTCATCATAGTTCTGCAGACAGCTACAAGAAAATTATGGATTATTTCAAGCCAAAGTTATGGTTGGGGATGACAGCAACACCGGATAAACGCGATGATCATCTAGGAGATAGAAATATCTATGAAATTTTTAATCATCAGATTGCATACGAGATACGTTTGCAAAATGCAATGGAGGAAAATTTGTTATGCCCATTTCATTACTTTGGACTCACGGATCTGGAGATTATCGCCGATGTCGGCAAATCATCGGAAGAAAAAGTTGAAAATTTTAGATATTTGACATCAGATGAGCGTGTGCTAAATGTAATGAAACAGGCAGAATTTTTTGGATATAGCGGAGAAAGAGTGAAAGGATTGATTTTTTGTAGCCGGATTGACGAAGCCCGTGAGCTATCTATTAAGTTTAATGAAAAGGGTTGGAGAACTCTTGTGTTAAGTGGTGGTGATTCAGAAACGGTGAGAGCAACAGCGATTGAACGGCTTGCTGGTGAAGAGAAAGAAGATGCATTGGATTATATTATTTCTGTGGATATTTTTTCAGAAGGTGTAGATGTTCCAGAGATCAATCAAGTAATTATGCTTCGCCCAACAGAGTCGCCAATTATATTTATTCAGCAGTTAGGGCGTGGACTTCGCAAAGCGGAAGGCAAAGAATACGTAGTTGTAATTGATTTTATTGGAAATTATCGGAATAATTTTATGATTCCGATTGCACTTTCTGGAGATAGAAGTTACAACAAAGATAATATCCGTCGCTATGTAACAGAAGGAGGACGCGTAATTCCGGGAGCAAGTACGATTCACTTTGATGAAATTTCTCGAAAGAAAATTTTTCAGGCAATCGATAATGCAAATTTCAGTGATATTAAATTAATTCGTGAGAATTATGCAAATCTAAAAAATAAGTTGGGCCATATACCCGCACTTGCCGATTTTGATAAATATGGAGAGATGGATGTACTTAGAATCTTTGATAATAATAGCCTGGGATCTTATTATAAGTTTCTTGTAAAATATGAAAAAGAGTATACAATTCGTCTGTCGAAAGAGGAAGAAAACGTAATTGAGTTTGTTTCCAAAAAAATGGCGAGTGGAAAAAGAATTCATGAATTGGAAATGTTGAAGCGATTGCTCAAGTATCAACATGGAATAGTTGACTTATTAAAGAAATCATTGCGTGAAAAATATAATTGTTCTATGGATGATAATTGTGTAGAGAATGTTGTGAATATAATGACAAATGAATTTCCTACCAGTGCAGCTAAGAAGAGGTATGCTCAGTGTGTATTTTTGGAAAAAGAGGGTTCGGATTATGGTGTGTCTAAATTATTTGGAGAAATGTTGAAGAATAAGGATTTCTATAACATTTTAGAAGAATTAATTGACTTTGGTATTTCGCGTTATGAGGAAAATTTCAGTATGAGATATCAAGACACGGACTTAGTTCTGTATCAGAAGTATACATATGAAGACGCTTGTCGTTTGTTAAATTGGGAAAGAAATGAAGTGCCATTGAATATTGGTGGATATAAATATGATAAGAAAACAAAAACGTTTCCTGTATTTATTAACTATGACAAGCAAGAAGATATTAGCGATACAACCAAATATGAGGATCACTTTATTAGCAATAATCGTTTGATTGCAATTTCGAAAAGTGGTAGAAGTATAGAATCGGAAGATGTGCAGAATTTCTTAAATGCGAAAGAACGAGGAATAGATGTGCAGCTTTTTGTGAGAAAGAATAAAGATGATAAAATTTCAAAAGAATTTTATTATCTTGGTAGAATGACTTCAACTGGAGGAGTAAAAGAATTTATCATGCCCAATACAGATAAAACAGCAGTGGAAATTGAATGGGTATTAGATACTCCGGTGAGAGAAGATATTTATGAATATATTGTAAATGGATAATAGAAACGGTGGGAGATCAAATGAAAACAATTAGAGTAGTGGCAGCGATTATCATTGATGAGGGGAAAATATTTGCAACTCAGAGAGGATATGGGGAATTCAAAGGTGGTTGGGAATTTCCGGGAGGAAAGATTGAGCCTAATGAAACACCGGAAGCAGCAATTGTAAGAGAGATAAAAGAAGAATTGGACACAGAAGTTCAGGTAATCGAATTGCTGGATACAGTCGAATATGATTATCCGAAATTTCATTTATCAATGGATTGCTTTATCTGCCAGGTTCGATCAGGAGACTTAGTATTAAAGGAGCACGAGTCAGCTGTATGGCTAACCAAAGACACTTTGTATAGTGTGGATTGGTTGCCGGCAGATCGTGCCTTGATTGAGAAAATAGAGGAAGTAATATAGTTTTTTAAGAAATGATGAGAGCGCTTGTAGAAATACAGGTGCTTTTATTATGCGGAAAACTAGGGAGGAATTGATCAAGCATTGACAATAAGGGGAAGGTGTGATAGTATAAAAAACAATTAATTCAATATAGTAAAGTGGTCAATTACTAACGTGATAACGCAAGAGAAAGGAGAATGAAAAGCATGAAAAGGAATTTAGCAATATTTTTCATGGGAATGACAATTGCAACAATGGTGCTCGGGGGATGTGGAGATAAAGAAAATATTTCCAAAAAGGATGGCAAGCAATCTGAGAGTGTGGAGGATAAGAAGACATTTACAGTAGGATTTGATGCAGAATATCCACCATATGGATATATGGATGAAAGTGGAGAATATACAGGATTTGATTTGGAACTGGCAGAAGCAGTCTGTGAACTGGAAGGTTGGGAGCTGGTGAAAAAGCCGATCAACTGGGATTCGAAAGATATGGAATTAAATTCCGACGCAATTGATTGTATTTGGAATGGATTTACTATGAATGGAAGAGAAGAGGAGTATACATTTTCTACTCCGTATGTAGATAACAGTCAGGTAATCGTTGTGGCAGAGAAATCCGGCATGAAAACTTTGGAAGATTTGCAGGGAAAGAGCGTTGGCGTGCAGGCAGCAAGTGCTGCGCTGGATCTTTTACAGAGTGAAGAAGAAGGTGGCCAGAAGGCACTGGCAGATACCTTTAGCGCTTTGAATGAGTTTGCGGATTATAATACGGCCTTTACAGAACTTCAGGCAGGTGCGCTCGATGCTCTTGCAATAGATGTAGGAGTTGCTAATTATCAGATCAAATCCAGAGGAGAAGGATACCAGATTTTGGAAGAAACTTTGAATACAGAGCAGTACGCAATTGGATTTAAAAAAGGAAATCAGGAATTATGCGATGTAGTCAATGCCGACCTGAAAAAATTGACAGAAGACGGAACGATTGCAAAGCTCGCGGAAAAATATGAGATTGCCGATATGGTAACTCTAAAATAAAAAAGATCCCTTTGAAAGAGGACTTCTTTTCAAGGAGATTCTGATAGGAGGAAGAAACATGAGTTTTGGGGTAATGTTGAGGCAAATGACAGCAGGGTTTGGACAGACTTGTCTGATTTTTGTCATGACACTGATTTTTTCGCTGCCTTTAGGACTGTTGGTCTATTTTGGAAGAGTTAGTAGAATCAAACTAACCAGCTGGATTGTGAAAATTTATATCTCGGTGATGCGGGGAACACCCTTGATGCTGCAACTTCTAGTATGGTATTTTGCACCATATTACTTGTGGCAGATGAATATTGGAGGATACAAGCTGACAGCAATTCTTCTTGGATGTTCTTTGAATTATGCAGCCTATTTTGCGGAAATCTATCGTTCTGGCATAGAGTCTATTCCGAAAGGGCAGTATGAAGCTGCTGCACTCCTTGGATATTCCAAACAGCAGACGTTTTTGAGAATCGTACTGCCACAGATGGTAAAAAATGTGCTCCCATCTGTGACAAATGAAGTAATCACACTGGTAAAAGATACATCTCTGGTATATTCATTATCTTACATTGAAATGTTTGCGGTAGCAAAACAGATTGCAGCAGCACAGACAACGGTTGTTCCATTTTTTATCGCTGGTGTATTTTACTATATTTTCAATTATGCAGTTGCATGGGGAATGGAATTGTTTGAAAAAAAGTTGAACTATTATCGTTAGGAGGTTTCCCAAATGAGTCTTTTAGAAATGAAACAGATCAAAAAAGAATTTGAAGGTACAACGGTAATTAAGGATCTTTCGCTCTCCGTAGAGGAGGGGGAGGTTTTGGCAATCATAGGGCCATCTGGATCCGGGAAGTCTACGTTGCTTCGCTGCGCAACAATGCTGGAAACTATCGATGACGGGGAAATACTATATCAGGGAAAGAAGGCAGTATGGATAGAAAATGGAAATCCAACCTTTCCGAAGAAGCAGGAGTTGAAAGAAATCCAGTCCTGTTTCGGTCTGGTATTCCAAAATTTTAATCTGTTTCCGCACTTTTCGGTCATAAAAAACATTGCAGATGCACCAATTCATGTACAGAAGAGAAACCGGGAAGAAGTTTACGAGGAGGCAAAAAAACTATTGGCAAAGATGGGACTTTCGGATAAAGCAGAGGCATATCCCTATCAGCTTTCCGGCGGGCAGCGGCAGAGAGTGTCGATTGCGCGAGCACTGGCCATGAAACCGAAGATGTTGTTCTTTGATGAACCTACATCTGCATTGGATCCAGAGCTGACCGGAGAGATCTTAAAAGTAATCAAAGATCTGGCGGCAGAGCATATGACGATGGTGATCGTGACACATGAAATGGATTTTGCACAGAAAGTAGCGGATAAGATCATTTTTATGGAGAATGGTGTCATCGCGGTGGAAGGAAATCCGGAAGAAGTCTTTGCATCTGATCATGGAAGAATGAGGGAGTTTTTGGGGAAATTATCCATGTGATTCTTTGTAAGAAACTTGCTTAATAGTAGGCAATGCCGTATACTTTATGTAAAGAAAAGTGCAGGAGAGAATCCTCGTGGGGAAAAGAGTATTGCATTTACAGACGAGATTTTTTGCGAAAGCAGATTATGAAATATTTGTATTGTAATTACAAAATGGAAAACAATAATATTTGGAAGTATAGGAAAGGAAAATGATTATATCACTGTCATCATTAGATACAAATCTAAGATAATTTTTTGGTGAAGTGAATTCGGGGAAAACGCAATTACCAGAATTACTTAGAAGCGTTTTATAATACGAAATGAATCCATAGTCACTGTGATTATATGTCACCAAATGATTATGAAAAGTTGTATCGGAAGCTTCAGCAAGACGAATTGCAGCTTGCAGGTTAAGATAAGGAAAATCTTATTTTAACATGTACTAAATCTTGACATAGGACCACATTTTATTTGGGATGGAAAGTTAGAGGGGGATTAGCCATGTTCTGTCCAATGATTTGATGAGAGGGTACGGGATATTTATCGAGAGTATGTTGGAAACAGCAGAATAAGTGGAGTTGGAAATTTTTGAATTTGATTAGGGGAAAGCTATGTGGGAATATGACTTTGTTACAAGAGAAGAATTTGAAAAGGTTAAAGATAAAGTAGAGGATTTTATCATTATGCTTGGTGGTAAAGTATTTTCTGTTGAGTTACCTTATATACAAAAAGAAATATCATATTCAGGAGATTGTGTTGTGGAACATATTTCTAAAAGACGAGTATTTGAATTCGAAGACGAGTTTTACCGAGTATCGGAAATATGTTTTAATAAACCATTTATTGTTCTAGAGGTTGGGAACTATGAGGAATTAGTTAAAAATATTATGGAAGATGCAGATCCTTTTCCATATGATTTGACAGATAATGAGCTGTTAAATGAGGTAAAATACTCATTAGGAATTGAACCATATACCAAAGTATAATAGTTTTTGGATTTCCGTTACTCAGCCGCTCAAAGAATTTTGCTTATAGAGGCTATTTTAATTAATTACTTTGAACCTAAATATAATCAACAATATCAGCAGTCACCACCCTCAAGTTTTTGTACGTCAAATTTTTTTAAGCCCCGATATGAAAAATGCAAGTTTTGAACCGATTTTTGCCGTGAAAATATAAAAATCACGGAGGAAGCTATCATGAAGAATCAGAAAAAATGTATGCAGGTGGGAGACTATTTTGTCCAAGAAATTGTATTAAAGTCAGTGGAAGATAAGAGTTTAAATAAGTATGGCAGAATGCGCAGAGCGTTTCTGCAGAAACAGAATCCGACACCGGATAAGGAAACAGACGATATGGCTTGGGTAAGACATATGAATCTGCTGAGAGAAATGGCAGAGGACGTAGTGGCTAGGGAAGTGGTTTGTACATAATGTGAATTGCAACCAGCTCGAAAACGGGCTGGTTCCTTTATCGGCAAAATTGCCGGTAAAACTTAAAAATAGGGTTTTACTTTAAAATGTGAGCAAAAAGATGCCTTGTAAAACGGATTTTTGATTTACGAAGGGATTTTTTGAAATTTAAAAGGAAATAAACCACATGAGTATATATAAAATGTGATTTCTATCAGGCTGTTATATGTTTTTGTAATGGCACATAGTTAATTAATACCGGAAACGGCAAAAATAAAAGAGATGAATACGAATATATATTTGATAGTTTGCCGATAATGTGATATACTATACCATAATAAAGTGCAAATTTTGAGTTGAATTATAACGGAGGAGAGCAGATGCGATACCTTTCAGTTACTGAAATAGCAAAAAAATGGAATGTGTCAGAGCGTAGTGTCAGAAATTACTGTGCTCAAGACCGAGTAAATGGTGCATTTCTTACCGGAAAGACTTGGAATATTCCTGAAAATGCAGAAAAACCGGAGCGTTCCAACAAAAAGAAAGAACAGCCAATTACATTGCTGGATATTTTACAGGAACAGAAAGAAAGTAAGTATTCCGGCGGCATTTACCATAAGACACAGATTGATTTAACATACAATTCTAACCATATTGAAGGAAGCCGTCTGACTCACGATCAGACAAGATATATTTTTGAAACCAATACTATCGGTGTGGAAAAAGAAGTGTTGAACGTAGATGATGTTATCGAAACAACAAACCATTTTTGCTGCATTGATATGATTATTGATAATGCCAAAGGTGCACTTACTGAAAAGTTTATCAAGGAATTGCACCGCACACTTAAAACAGGTACAAGCGATTCCCGTAAAGATTGGTTTATGGTTGGTGACTACAAAAAACTGCCAAACGAAGTCGGTGGTATGTATACCGCACTTCCGGAAGAAGTTGCCGATAAGATGAAAGATCTGCTGACAGAGTACAATGGAAAAGAAGAAAAGACTTTTGAGGATATTCTGGACTTCCATGTAAAGTTTGAACGTATTCATCCGTTCCAGGACGGCAATGGCCGTGTAGGCAGATTGATTATGTTTAAGGAATGTCTCAAATACAATATCGTTCCGTTCATTATCGAGGATAATCTGAAAATGTTCTATTATCGAGGATTGAAAGAATGGAATAATGAGAAAGGCTATCTAACAGACACCTGTCTGACCGCACAAGATAAATATAAAGCATATTTGGATTATTTTAGGATTGTGTATTAAGATATTAGATTTTAATAAGAATGAGGTATGCGAATGAGATGTTTTGATTTTGAAAAAGGATACAATAAATTACTTACTCCGGAAATCGTTGCGTATCTGACTCAGATTCATGAGTTTAAAGGGCTCCATTCCAATGTGGAATCGCAGAAAGAAATTTTGGCTGAATTAGTAGAAATTGCTAAAATTCAGAGTACAGAGGCATCAAACAGGATTGAAGGAATTATTACAACAGATGACCGTTTGAAGTTGATTGTAAAAGAAAAGACGATGCCCATGACTAGAAGTGAGAAAGAAATTTCTGGTTATAGAGATGTCCTTGCAACAATTCATGAAAGCTATGAATATATTCCGATCAGATCAAATATGATTCTTCAATTGCATAGAGATTTATATAAATTCAGTGGAAGCAGTGTTGGAGGCTATTTCAAGACTACTGATAATGTGATCACAGAGGAATTACTAGATGGAACAAGAAGAGTAAGGTTTGAACCAGTTCCGTCTTAGGAAACACCAGAGGCAGTTAATAACTTGTGCGAGACTTTTAACGAAGCAATGAATAAGCATACAATGGATCCACTGATTTTAATTCCGATGTTTGTGTTGAATTTCTTCTGCATCCATCCATTCTCTGATGGGAATGGTCGTATGAGCAGATTACTTACTTTATTAGCATTTTATCGCTGTGGTTATAATGTTGGTCAGTATATCAGTATAGAAAAATTAATCTCAGATACAGAAGAAAGCTATTACGAAGCTCTTCAAGAAAGTTCTTACAATTGGCATGAAGAGGAAAATGATTACCAGCCATTTGTGAAATGCATGTTAGGAATTATTATTGCTACATACAGAGACTTTACCGATCGAGCAGCACTTTTGACTAATAAAGCAATGTCAAAACCTGATCGTATCAGGGAGATAATCAAAGGCACATTGGGAAAGATTACCAAAGCAGAAATAATGGAACAGTGTCTAGGAATCAGTCAAACAACGGTGCGGCGGGCATTGAATGAGTTGCTTAAAAACAATGAAATAATCAAAATTGGTGGGGAAGATACACTTCACACATATGGAATAGGGAGAATGATTAATATGATTACAGGCGAATTAAAAAGCAAAATTGATGGACTATGGGAAATCTTCTGGACTGGTGGATTGACAAATCCATTAGATGTGATTGAGCAGATGACATATCTGATGTTTATTCGTGATTTAGATGATGCGGATAATCTTCATGCAAAGGAAGCGGCAATGTTAGGACTTCCGCATAAAAGTATTTTTGCTGATGAGGTTCAGGTAGGAGAACGTACAATTGCAGGAAATCAGCTGAAATGGAGTGTATTCCATGATTTTCCGGCAGCAAAAATGTATAGCACAGTGCAGGAGTGGGTATTTCCGTTTATTAAGAACCTTCATGGAGATAAAGACAGTGCCTATTCAAAATACATGGGAGATGCGATTTTTAAAGTTCCAACACCGCTGATGCTGGATAAAATTGTAACATCTATGGATTCTATTTATGAGCAGATGGCACAGCTGAAATCAGCTGATACAAGAGGAGATGTGTACGAATATCTTCTTTCAAAACTGGCAACTGCAGGAGTAAATGGACAGTTTCGCACACCGAGACATATCATTCGTATGATGGTAGAAATGATGGATCCAAAAGCTAATGAAATCATTTGCGATCCAGCTTGTGGTACATCAGGTTTCCTTGTATCTGCAAGTGAATATTTAAAAGAGACTAAAAAAGAAGAGGTATTCTTTAACAAACAAAATAAGAATCACTATATGAACCATATGTTCCATGGCTTTGATATGGATAGAACGATGTTACGAATTGGTGCCATGAATATGATGACTCATGGTGTAGATAATCCATATATCGAGTATCGAGACAGTTTGTCTGACCAGAATTCGGATAAAGAAAAATATAGTCTGATTCTCGCTAATCCGCCTTTTAAGGGCAGTCTTGATTACGACACAGTAAGTGCAGATCTTTTAAAAGTATGTAAGACAAAGAAGACAGAGTTATTGTTTCTTGCATTATTTATTCGAATGCTTAAAATTGGTGGACGCTGTGCATGTATTGTCCCAGATGGTGTGTTATTTGGCTCATCCAAAGCACATAAGGATATTCGTAAGGCGATTGTGGAAGAAAACAGATTAGAAGCAGTGATTTCTATGCCTTCCGGTGTGTTTAAACCATATGCAGGAGTGTCAACAGCGATTTTAATTTTTACAAAAACTGGTCATGGTGGAACAGATAATGTATGGTTCTATGATATGAAAGCGGATGGGTTGAGTTTAGATGATAAACGTACCGAAATAAAGGAAAATGATATTCCTGATATTATAGAGCGCTTTAGAAATCTGGATAAAGAAGTGGATAGAAAACGAACAGAACAGAGTTTCTTTGTCACAAAGCAGGAAATTGTGGACAATGGCTACGATCTTAGTATCAATAAATACAAGGAAATAGAATACGTACCAGTTGAATATCCATCAAGCCAGGAAATTATGACAGATCTTCGTGAATTGGAAATGAAAATTGGCGAGGAAATGGATGCTTTGGAACAATTGTTAGGATTATAAATTCGGATTTGTAGGGATGATGTAGATGAGATACAAGCTTAAAGATATATTCGATTTGCAGATGGGAAAGACTCCATCACGAAATAATTCAGAGTATTGGAATACAGAAGATTACAAATGGATTTCAATAGCCGATTTGGGTAAAACTGGAAAATATATTTCAGAAACAAAAGAATACCTTTCAGAAAGTGCTGTCGCGGAAAGTGGAATAAAAATTATTCCTGCCAATACTGTTGTGATGAGTTTTAAACTATCAATTGGCAAAACGGCAATTACTGCCGAAGATATGTACTCAAACGAGGCAATAATGGCGTTCCATGATAGACATGTGATTGATATTCTTCCTGAATATATTTATTACATGTTCAAATATAAGAACTGGGATGAAGGTAGTAATAAAGCTGTTATGGGGAAGACCTTAAACAAGGCTACTTTATCAGAAGTAGAAATAGACATTTGTTCTATGGAAGAGCAAAGAGAGATTGTAAATGTTCTCGATAAGATGATGGCTGTTTTAGAGGGAAGAGAGACAGAATTAGCATTATTAGACAATCTCATCAAAGCCCGATTTATCGAGATGTTTGGGAATCCAAGAATAAATCCTAATAAGTATCCGACTAAATTGATTAAAGATACTTGCATAGTTATCACTGGAAATACACCTTCACGAAAGGTACATGAGTATTATGGTGATGCAATCGAATGGATTAAAACAGATAATATAGTTTCTAGCCTGCTTTATCCGACAGTAGCATCAGAAAGCTTATCTGATAGTGGAAAAGCTGTTGGCCGAGCAGTAGATGCAGGAGCCATACTGATGGCTTGTATAGCTGGAAGTGTTGCAAGTATAGGAAGAGTATGTATCACGGATCGAGAGGTTGCATTTAACCAGCAGATAAATGCGATTGTTCCTAAAGAATATGACGTACGATTTCTACATGCGCTTTTACAAATATCAAAGGACTATTTGGTTGAAGATATCAATATGTCCCTTAAAGGGATTATATCAAAATCAAAACTTGAAGAAAAAGAGTTTATTGTACCGTCAATGGAGGAGCAAGTTGGCTTTGCTGATTTCGTAAAGCAGATCGACAAATCAAAAGTTGCAATTCAAGCTGCTTTAGATAAAACACAATTGCTTTTTGACAGTCTAATGCAAAAATATTTTGGGTGATGAAAGGAGTGTATTTCAATGGCAATAATGACAGTTTATCATGGTGGATATACTCCAGTTAAAGATCCAGAAATCAGAATCGGAAGAAACACAAAAGACTTTGGTAATGGATTTTATTGCACCATCATAAAAGAACAGGCACAGAGATGGGCGAAACGTTATGATACAAAGATTGTATCTATTTATGATGTGCGTATGAATTCTAAGCTGCAGATAAAAGAATTTCAAGGAATGACAGATGAGTGGTTAGATTTCATTATAGATTGTAGAAGTGGAAAAACACATTCGTACGATATTGTAATTGGAGCAATGGCTGATGATCAAATCTACAATTATATTTCGGATTATATGGATGGAAGTATAACAAGAGAGCAATTCTGGATTATGGCAAAATTTAAGTATCCGACACATCAAATAAATTTCTGTACGAAAGAAGCCTTAGAATGTTTGGAATATCGAGGATTTGAGGAGGTTGTTTAATGCAAAATATAGGAAGAGAATCTACAAAAGATAACAATCTGTTCTTTACGTGCTCTTTAATTGATTATATAGCTAGAATGACGAAAAATAGAAGGAAAGATATAGTTAATGCATTGAATAAAAAAAATATTTCAAAGATTTATGAGTTAGCAGATGTTTATCATAGCGACAATATAGATCGCGTAAGTGAAGATTTTATTAAAGAAGCAGAAATAGTTACAGGAACATTTGATAATGTAAAAGAATGTAAATACTCGATACCATCTCATTGGGATATAGGAAAAGTATATAAGAGATTGATAAAATCTGTAGCAGAATATGAAAAAATTGATGTAGTAGACGCATTGATAAAAGTTTATAATTCTTTCCTTAGTGATAAGATTGATGATTATAATAGTAGTATGTATTATGAAAATCCATCCTATTTGTTAGAATGTTATTTAGAAAATGAAGTGATTTAAAAAGTATGGATGTAGGATGTTGGTATTAACAGGAGAAGACCAACATGGAAGAGAAAATTGTAATGATTATTAACAAAATGGCTGATTATTTAAATATTTCTCAAATGAAAAAATTGCAGGAAGTGCTGTTACAAACATTTTCAGAAAACACAATACAAAAAGAAGAAGTAACAAATGATGAGTATTTACAGCTATTTTTAGATGCAAAACGTATTGAAGGATGTTCTGAACGAACGATTCAATATTATAGTGTAACAGTAGATAAAATGCTTCAAAAAATCCAAACACCTGTGAGAAAAATTTCAACAGAGGAAATTAGAAAATATCTCGTTGATTATCAGAAAATCAATGATTGTAGTAAAGTAACAGTGGATAATGTGAGAAGAAATATTTCGAGTTTCTTTTCGTGGCTTGAGGAAGAAGATTACATTTTGAAAAGCCCTATGAGGCGCATTCACAAAATTAAAACGAAACAACCTGTAAAAGAAATCATATCAGATGAGGCAATTGAAATGCTTAGAGATCATTGTCAATGTCCTAGGGATTTGGCTATGATTGATTTGCTTTATTCAACAGGTATACGTGTTGGTGAATTGGTGAATTTGAATATTTCTGATGTTGATTTTGAAGCTCGAGAATGCGTTGTATTTGGAAAAGGTGATAAAGAACGTAGGGTCTATTTCGATGCAAAAGCAAAGCTTCATTTGTTAAATTATTTAAGCGAGCGAAAAGATAATAATCCAGCACTTTTTGTTACATTAGATGCACCATATGATCGTTTAAAGATAAGCGGAGTAGAGATTCGTATTCGTACGCTTGGAAGAAAATTAAATATGGAAAAAATTCATCCACATAAATTCCGTCGGACAATGGCAACAAGAGCAATTGATAAAGGTATGCCAATTGAACAGGTACAAAAGCTTTTAGGGCACTCTCAGATAGATACAACCATGCAATATGCAATTGTTAATCAAACAAATGTAAAAACATCTCATCAAAAATTCATCGCCTAAAATTCAATTCGGATTTGTAGGGATGATGTAGATGAGATACAAGCTTAAAGATATATTCGATTTGCAGATGGGAAAGACTCCATCACGAAATAATTCAGAGTATTGGAATACAGAAGATTACAAATGGATT
>SKEG01000119.1_pt1 | contig 94778 bp, 80 predicted proteins | sample 4826631 | NCBI WGS metagenome assembly SKEG01 (sample SAMN11008815, study PRJNA524170) | human gut metagenome | biome: Human fecal sample; material: Feces; isolation source: fecal sample from pouch patient p26, p34, p50 | host: Homo sapiens | place: Israel: Tel-Aviv | collected 2016-11-02
TAATTTTCATCAACCTTTAAGGAGGAAAAACAAACTATGGCAAGAAAGATGAAAACCATGGATGGTAACCATGCAGCTGCTCATGCTTCATATGCATACTCAGATGTAGCCGCTATTTACCCGATCACTCCTTCATCTGTTATGGCGGAAGCAACAGATGAATGGGCAACCCAGGGAAGAAAGAACATTTTCGGACAGGAAGTTCAGGTAACTGAAATGCAGTCTGAGGCTGGTGCAGCAGGTGCTGTACACGGATCTCTGGCAGCAGGTGCTTTAACAACAACATATACAGCATCTCAGGGTCTGTTACTTATGATCCCGAACCTTTACAAAATTGCCGGTGAGCAGTTACCTGCAGTATTCAACGTATCTGCACGTGCACTTGCTTCTCATGCACTTTCAATTTTCGGAGATCATTCAGACGTTATGGCCTGTCGTCAGACCGGATGCGCAATGCTCTGCGAATCTTCTGTACAGGAAGTTATGGACTTAACACCTGTTGCTCACCTTTCAGCAATCAAAGGTAAAGTTCCGTTCATCAACTTCTTCGATGGATTCCGTACATCTCACGAGATTCAGAAGATTGAAACATGGGATTATGAAGATCTGAAGGATATGGCAGATATGGATGCAATCGCTGCATTCCGTAACCATGCCCTGAATCCGAATCACCCATGTCAGAGAGGTTCCGCTCAGAACCCGGATATCTTCTTCCAGGCAAGAGAAGCATGTAACCCATACTACGATGCTCTTCCGGCAGTAGTACAGGAATACATGGATAAAGTTAACGCTAAGATCGGTACAGATTACAAATTATTCAACTACTACGGAGCTGCTGATGCAGAACACGTAATCGTTGCTATGGGATCTGTAAACGATACAATCGAGGAGACAATCGACTACCTTGCAGCAGCAGGAAAGAAAGTCGGTGTTGTTAAAGTTCGTCTTTACAGACCATTCTGCGCACAGGCACTCATCGATGCAATTCCGGAATCTGTAAAACAGATCACAGTTCTTGACAGAACTAAAGAGCCGGGTGCACTTGGCGAGCCACTGTACCTTGACGTTGTAGCAGCATTAAAAGACAGCAAATTCGGCGGCGTAAAAGTATTCTCCGGACGTTATGGTTTAGGTTCCAAAGATACTACACCTGCACAGATCGTAGCTGTTTATGAGAACACTGCTAAAGAAAAATTCACAATCGGTATCGTTGATGATGTTACTAACCTTTCCCTTGAGACAGGTGCTCCGATCGTAACAACTCCTGAAGGAACAACAAACTGTAAATTCTGGGGTCTGGGAGCTGATGGTACTGTAGGTGCCAACAAGAACTCCATCAAGATCATCGGTGACAACACAGACATGTACGCACAGGCTTACTTTGATTATGACTCCAAGAAGTCCGGTGGTGTTACAATGTCCCACTTACGTTTCGGTAAGAAACCGATCAAATCCACATACCTGATCCACAAAGCAAACTTCGTAGCATGTCATAATCCATCCTACGTAAACAAATACAACATGGTTCAGGAACTTGTTGACGGTGGTACATTCCTCCTTAACTGTGCATGGGATATGGAAGGTCTTGAGAAACATTTACCAGGACAGGTAAAAGCTTTCATCGCTAACCACAATATCAAATTCTACACAATCGACGGTGTTAAGATCGGTATTGAAACTGGCATGGGACCAACACGTATCAACACAATCCTTCAGTCTGCATTCTTCAAACTGACAGGAATCATTCCAGAAGATCAGGCAATCGACCTTATGAAAGCTGCTGCCAAGGCAACATACGGACGTAAAGGTGATGATGTCGTACAGAAGAACTGGGCAGCTATCGACGCTGGTGCTAAACAGATTGTAGAGATCCAGGTTCCGGAAAGCTGGAAGAACGCTGAGGACGAAGGCCTTCATATGACTCATGCAACAGAAGGACGTCAGGATGTTATCGATTTCGTTAACAATATCCAGGCTAAAGTTAATGCTCAGGAAGGTAACTCCTTACCTGTATCTGCATTCAAGGATTATGTAGATGGTACAACACCATCCGGTTCTGCTGCATATGAAAAACGTGGTATCGCAGTTAACGTTCCTGTATGGAATCCGGAAAACTGTATCCAGTGTAACAGATGTGCTTATGTCTGCCCGCACGCAGTTATCCGTCCTGTAGCTCTGACAGCTGAAGAAGCAGCTAATGCTCCTGAAGGCATGAAGACATTAGACCTTACAGGTATGAAAGAATATAAATTCACAATGTCCGTATCCGCACTTGACTGTACAGGATGTGGTTCTTGTGTAAACGTTTGCCCAGGTAAGAAGGGTGCGAAAGCACTTGCTATGGAAAACCTTGAAGCAAGCGCAGACGAGCAGAAATACTTTGACTACACAGTTAAACTGCCGGTTAAAGAAGATGTTATCGCTAAATTTAAAGAAGCAACTGTTAAAGGCAGCCAGTTCAAACAGCCTCTGCTTGAGTTCTCTGGAGCTTGTGCAGGATGTGGTGAAACACCATACGCTAAACTGATCACTCAGCTGTTCGGTGACAGAATGTACATCGCAAACGCAACAGGATGTTCTTCTATCTGGGGTAACTCCTCACCATCTACACCATACACAGTAAACGCTAAGGGACAGGGTCCTGCATGGTCCAACTCTCTGTTCGAAGATAACGCTGAGTTTGGTTATGGTATGCTTCTTGCTCAGAGAGCTATCCGCGATGGCTTAAAAGCAAAAGTTGAAGACGTTGTTGCTAACGGAACAAACGAAGACGTTAAGGCAGCTGGTCAGGAATGGCTGGATACATTTGCTGTAGGTGCTACAAACGGCGCTGCTACAGACAAACTTGTTGCTGCTCTTGAAGCTTGCGGATGTGACAAAGCAAAAGAAATCCTTGCTCAGAAAGATTTCCTGGCTAAGAAATCCCAGTGGATCTTCGGTGGTGACGGATGGGCTTACGATATCGGATTCGGTGGTGTTGACCATGTTCTCGCTAGTGGACGTGACATCAACGTTATGGTATTCGATACAGAGGTTTATTCTAACACAGGTGGACAGTCTTCCAAGTCTACACCTACAGGTGCTATCGCTCAGTTCGCTGCAGGCGGTAAAGAGACTAAGAAGAAAGATATGGCTTCCATCGCTATGAGCTATGGCTATGTATACGTTGCTCAGATTTCCATGGGTGCTGACTTCAACCAGACTGTAAAAGCTATTGCAGAGGCTGAGGCTTATCCGGGACCATCTCTGATCATCGCTTATGCTCCATGTATCAACCATGGTATTAAGAAAGGTATGGCAAAAGCTCAGACAGAGGAAGAATTAGCAGTTAAGGTTGGATATTGGCATAACTTCAGATTCAATCCTGCAGCTGAAGGAAACAAGTTCTCTCTTGATTCCAAGGCTCCGAGCATGGAAGATTATCAGGCATTCCTTGACGGTGAGGTTCGTTACAACTCTCTGAAACGTCAGAATCCTGAGAAGGCTGCAAGACTGTTTGCTAAGAATGAGGCTGAGGCTAAGGCTAGATTTGAATATCTGCAGAAGCTGATCGCTCTTCATAGTGCTGAATAATCTTTTCGGTTTTTGAACGATTGATAAACAATAATATAAAATAAATAGATAGAGCTATTTATAGTGTCCAGACGATATATGGGCCGCGGTACTTTTGTATCGCGGCTCTTTTTATGTGTTGGAACAGGGGGACGCCGGGGAATGACAGAACATCTGAGGCTCAGTCTCGGAACCATGGAATTTCTAAGTATTTGAAAAGCCGCTAAGGGCATTCAGAAATTGCTCAAACTCGCTTTGCTCAGACAGTGAGCAATTTCTGAATAACGCGGCTTTCCAAATACTAAGAAATTACATGAACCCTCGAGATTCGCGTCAGATGTTCTGTCATTCCCCGGCTGATTGTTGACTGAGACTTAATGTCTGACGGAAGGGAGGAGTGAGGGTGCATGCAAAGGGAGAGGAGAAGCTGGGATATAAAGGGATGGGGATGTGTTTGACAAGGAGGAGATATTTGATTATAATCATCATGGTGTTTTAGAGGATTGATATAGATATAGGAGTTGTTATGAGGAGATTTGTGAGTAAGGATAGTAAGAGGGATTTCTATATATTATATACGCTGGTTTTTGGGGTTATTGCGGGGTTTATTTATTATCAGTTTGCGGGGAATGGGAAGTCTTTGGTGTGGAGTCATGACGGGATTCCGCAGCATTTGAATTCTCTGGCGTATTATGGGCGATATCTGAGGGAGGTTCTGCATACGATTTTTGTAGAGCATAAGTTGGAATTGCCTATGTGGGATATGAATATCGGGTATGGTTCGGATATTCTTACGACTTTGCATTATTATGTGATCGGGGATCCGCTGACTTTGTTGTCTGTGTTTGTGCCGGCGGATAAGACGGAGGTTTTGTATGAGGTTCTGATTTTTCTGAGGATTTATCTGGCAGGGATTTCGTTTAGTATTTTTTGTTTTTATCATAAGAATCCGAAGCAGGCGACGTTTATGGGGACGTTGATCTATATTTTTGCGGGATGGACGATTTATGCGGCTATGAAGCATCCGTATTTTTCCAATCCTATGATTTATCTGCCGCTGGTTCTGATGGGGATTGATAAGATTTATAAGAGGGAGAAGCCATGGCTGTTTATCTGGGCGACTGCGGTTTCGGCTATGTCGAATTTCTATTTCTTTTATATGATCTGTATTTTTATGTTTATTTATGCGGCTTTCCGGTATTTTGGGATTTTCAGTGAGAGAAGTGTGAAGGATGTTCTGGGATGGCTGGTGAAGTTTATCGGCTATTATGCGGTGGCTTTGATGATCGCGGCGGTTATTTTTCTTCCGGTGATCATGACGATTTTTGGTACGGACAGGTTTCAGGCTGAGAATTATGTGCCTCTTTTATATGATAAAATTTATTATGAGAAGTATCTGGGTGATCTGATCGGGGAGAATATGATCCAGTGGGGGGTTGCCGGGTATTCTGCTGTTGCTATGGCGGGTGTGTTTGTGCTTTTTTCCAGGAAGAAGAAGTATCTGGATCTGAAATTAGGATTTGGGCTGTTGAATCTGTTTTTGCTGGTGCCTTTTGCAGGGCATGTGCTCAATGGTTTCTCTTATGTGTCCAACAGGTGGATCTGGGCTTATGGGATGATGATCGCGTATATTTTCGTGAAGGCATATCCTGAGCTGTTTACTCTGACTGTGAGGGAAAAGAAGAAGATTTTTGTCATGACGGTGGCGTATTGTGTGCTGGCTCTGTTTGCGAAAGCTGCCAGAACGCAGAGAAATATGGCAGGTGTGCTGGTTCTGGTATTGGCTGTGTTTACGGTTACTTCTTTTGGAAATATTTTTCTGCAGGGGAAGTATATGTGCGGGCTTCTCAGTGCTTTGCTTGTGGTGAGCATTATGTTGAATGTTTCTTATCAGTATTCTTATGAGAAGGATTATCTGTCAGAGTTTGCAGCCGAAGAGGAGTCGCTGGATAAGCTGGAGTCGAATACGGATAAGGCGGTTCTTGCTGCCGGGGATTCAGGTGTCTATCGTTATGATCAGTATGGGGCATTGCCCTATGATAATACTTCTATGTATATGGGTACGAACAGTACTGCTTATTATTTCAGTCTTGCAAACAGCAGTATCAGTGATTTTTTCAGTGAGATGTATCTGAATACGCCATGGGAGCAGCATTATGAGAACCTGGACGGAAGGACGATCCTGGACAGGCTGGCTTCTGTGAAGTATTTTGTGATAAGTGGTGATAATTTCCGCTATCTTTCCTATGGATATAATAAAGAGAAGGGCTCTGCAGGAAAGGGAAAAAGTGAGTGCAGGGCTTATGAGAATGAGAATGCACTGCCTCTGGGTTATACTTATGACAGTTATATTCCTGAATCGGAATATGAGAAAATGGATGTGGTAAAAAAGCAGCAGGCTTTGATGGACGGTGTGGTGCTTGAGGAGAGTACACTGCCTGAGGCATCTGTTGATGCTGATAATGAGAATATCCAGTATCGTATGGAGACAGGGGATGGTTGTGCTCTGTCTAAGGGAGCAATCAGGGTGACGAAGGAAGGGGCGCAGCTGAAGCTTGTGTTCCATGGTCTTACGGACAGTGAGAATTACCTGATCGCAGATAATCTGGATTATGACAGTCTTTCACCGAGAGAACTGATTGGTAACAGTCAGTGGAAGAAGATGTCTGAGTATGACCAAAATAAGGTTCTTGATGAGGACAGCCGGTGGCGATACTGGAAGGAATCAAAGGAAGCGGCTATGACAGTCAGCTCCAATGATGTGACCAAGACCATAAAGATTTTTACGGATAAGTATAATGCCTACAGTGGACGGCATGATTTTCTCTGCAATATGGGATATTCCAGATCAGGGGTTCGTACTATGACGATCACCTTTGCCAATACAGGTGTTTATACCTATGATAAATTAAGAGTTGTGAGCCAGCCGGTGCAGGGGATTGAGGAAAAAACTGTGAAGCTGGGTGAAGAAGCTCTCGAGAATGTAAAAATGGGAACGAATGAGATTACAGGGGATATCAGTGTTTCCGAAAAGAAAGCTCTTGTGTTGTCTGTTCCGTACAGTAAGGGATTTACGGCTTATGTGGACGGGAAAGAAACGAAGCTTCAGAAGGCGAATACCATGTTTATGGCTCTGGAACTGGAACCTGGTTCACATGAGATACGCCTTACATATTGTACGCCTTATCTGAAAGCGGGAATGCTTCTTTCTGTTCTGGGGCTGGTTATATATGTAATGCTGGTGTTCAGGAAGAAAAAGTAATCCAAATTCCATTGTTGCAGGCAGCCTGAAATAAATTTGTTAGAATAGACATTTTTGTAAATTTGTGTATAATAAAATAGAAAATATTTACAGGAATAACAGACAGTGAATGAGAAATTGGTCTGTTGTAAATGAATGAAACAAAATGAGGAATGACATCATGAGTAAATTATCAGTGGTACTTCCGGCATATAATGAGGAGCTGATGGTTGGGAAAACCTGTCGGGTGCTGGCGGAAGTTCTTACAAAAGCGAAGATTCCCTATGAGCTGGTGGTTGTAAACGATGGTTCCGGCGACCGGACATGGGAAGAAATTCAGAAGGCAGGAGAGAGGGATGCGAATGTGACAGGCGTTCTTTTTTCCAGAAATTTCGGAAAGGAAGCAGCGATTTTTGCAGGGCTTGCGCAGGCCTGTGGAGATGTGGTGGCTGTCATGGACTGTGACCTGCAGCATCCGCCGCAGACGCTTATTGAGATGTACAGGCTGTGGCAGGAAGGCTATGAAGTAATCGAGGGTGTGAAGGCAGACAGAGGAAAAGAAGGCTTTTTACATAAAGAATGTGCCGGATTTTTCTATGATATCATGTCTAAGGCAACTAAGGTAAATATGAAGGATGCCTCGGATTTTAAGATGATGGACAGGAAGGCTGTGGACAGTATTCTGTCTATGCCTGAGAGGAATATGTTCTTTCGGGCTACTTCTTCCTGGGTGGGATATAAGACTACCAGTGTGGAATTTGAGGTGCAGGAGAGAGAGGCCGGCGTTTCCAAGTGGTCTCCCTGGGCGCTGGTGAAATATGCGTTCACAAATATAGTGGCATTTACTACTTTTCCGCTGCAGTTTGTTACAATCACAGGAGCGATATGTTTTATCTGTTCGCTGGTACTTATGGTCTATTCGCTTGTGCAGTATTTTACAGGTTCTGCAGTGGAAGGTTATACCACCCTGCTGATGGTGCTGCTTCTGGTGGGAAGCGCCATGATGATCAGTCTTGGAATTATTGGATATTATATTTCCAAGATTTATGAAGAAGTAAAGCGCAGACCGAGATATATTATTTCAAAAGTAATTAAGAATGGAAATATACAGGACTGAGAGGATATATTTTATGAAGCAATGGATCAGAAAAATGTATGAAAGTTCCGTTATCCGCTATATTTTCTTTGGCGGATGTACCACTATGGTAAATCTGGTCAGCTTTTTCATTCTCAGAAAGCTGAAGGTGGAGCTGAATATCGCCAATATTATTTCGATCATCCTGGCGATCCTGTTTGCCTATGTGGTAAATTCGAAGTATGTTTTTCAGGATAAATGCGAGACATTGAAGGATCATGTTCAGCCATTCTGCAAATTTGTCAGTGCCAGACTGGTCACTATGGTGATCGAGGTTGGCGGTGTATGGCTGCTTGTGTCAGTGATGGGGCTTAATGATATGATCGGGAAATTTCTGACACAGTTTATTGTGTTGATACTGAATTATGTATTCAGTAAATTTTTTGTGTTTACAACAGGGAAATCAAAATAATGAAGGAAAAGAGAGGGAAAACTCATGACTCTGGAAGAAGCTATTGCAAAGATTAAGCCATTAGATCACAATGCAATGGAGATTGCACAGAAAAGATGGGACAGTATTGCGAAACCACTGCATTCTCTTGGAAAACTGGAGACTCTTTTGATCCAGATCGCGGGAATTACAGGAAACGCAGAGGTGGATCTTTCCAGGAGAGGTCTGATCGCCATGTGCGCGGATAATGGCGTGGTAGAAGAGGGTGTGACACAGACCGGACAGGAAGTTACTGCCATCGTTGCCGAGAATTTTCTGAAATATGACACAGCTGTCGGTGTGATGTGTAAGCAGAACCATGCGGAGATTTTTCCGGTGGATATGGGGATGGTGACGGACACAAAAGTCCGCACAGACCATAAAATTGCCTATGGTACACAGAATATGACCAAGGGTCCTGCCATGACAAGAGAACAGGCTGTAAAGGGGCTTGAAGCAGGCATTGACATGGTAAGGGAACTGAATGATAAGGGCTACCGGATTCTGGCAACAGGGGAAATGGGAATCGGAAATACAACCACCAGCAGTGCAGTTGCTTCTGTGTTGCTGAAACAGCCGGTGGAAGAGATGACAGGGCGTGGCGCAGGTCTGACCAGCGAGGGACTTGTGCGTAAGATCAATGCGATCAAAAAAGCCATTGCATTAAATGAACCAGATCCTGAGGATGCCATTGATGTTCTGGCAAAGGTAGGCGGTCTTGATATCGCTGGAATGGCAGGTGTCTTTCTGGGAGGTGCGGTTTATGGTATTCCTGTAGTCATGGACGGATTTATTTCCTGTGTTTCTGCGCTGATCGCCATGCGTATCTGCCCGGCTGCGAGGGATTATATTCTTGCATCCCATGTATCAAAAGAGCCTGCTGCCCATCTGATCCTTGAGAATATGGGGAAAGAGGCAATCATTCATGCGGATATGTGTCTGGGCGAGGGAACCGGAGCAGTAGCTTTATTCCCGATCCTTGATCTGGCAGCAGCGGTTTATCATTCTATGAGTACTTTTGATGATATCCATGTGGAACAGTATGAGGAGTTGAAATAATGCTGACGCTTGTGACAGGGGGGAGCGGGAGCGGAAAATCTGCTTTTGCGGAAGACAGGGTGCTTTCTTTCGGGGATGCACAGAGGATTTACATAGCGACCATGCACCCTTTTGATGAAGAGAGCCATAAAAGGATTGAGAGACACCAAAAGATGCGTGCAGGAAAAGGTTTCGAGACAATTGAGTGCTATACAGGGCTCAAAAATGTGAAACTGCCTGCCGGATGTGTGGTGCTTCTGGAATGTATGTCGAATCTGGTGGCAAATGAAATGTTTGAAGAGCAGGGAGCCCATGACCGGACAGTTTCGGAAGTTACAAAAGGGATTGAGAATCTGCTGGAACAGGCTGCTCATGTGGTAATCGTTACAAATGAGATTTTTTCAGATGCGGTTGTGTTTGATGGAGATATGGATTCTTATCTGGAATATCTGGGAAAAATCAATCAGGCTGCTGCGCAGAGAGCTGATGAAGTGGTGGAAGTTGTATATGGGATACCAGTCTTTCACAAATCCACAGATACCTGCAGCAATCTTTGCAAATAATACATTTGACAGGATTGACATACTATGAAAAAGAGGAATTGATCAATGAAATCTTTATGGAATAATTTTAAGGTGGCATTTGCCATGTTTTCTAAGATTCCCATGCCCCGCGCTGACTGGACAAAGGAAAATATGAAGTATATGTTCTGCTTTTTTCCGTTTATCGGAACTGTGATCGGCGGGCTGACTATGCTGGTGGCGTATCTGGGACTTCGGTTTGGGTATCAGCCGGGATTCGTGACAGCAGTGCTGGTGCTGGTACCGGTATTTGTGACAGGCGGGATCCATGTGGATGGTCTTTTGGATACTTCGGATGCCCTGAGTTCCTGGCAGGAGAGAAGCAGAAGGCTGGAGATTCTTAAGGATTCCCATGCAGGTGCTTTTGCCGTTATTACTGCGGCGGTATATTTCATTGCCTGGTACGGCGCTTACAGTCAGTTGTTTAACAGTGCAGAGAATATGAGGGTGATCGGAATTCTGAGCCTTGGCTTTATGGTTTCCAGATGTCTGTCAGGGATCGGAGTTATTATCTTTCCGAAAGCAAAGGCAGACGGTACAGTTGCTGAGTTTTCCAGAAATTCTTCAGATGTGCTCTCGAGAAATGTGCTGATCGTCTATCTGGTGCTTCTGGCTGCGGGAATGATCTTGATCCGGCCTGTATGGGGAAGTCTGGCTTTTGTGGGAGCTTTGTTGATTTTCTGGTATTATCATCATATTGCGATGAAGTACTTTGGCGGGACAACCGGGGATATTTCAGGATTCTTTCTTTGTATCTGTGAAGTTGGGATGGCATTGATCCTGGCGGTGGTTTCTAATTTTTGAGGAGAAGAGTATGGAAATGATAATCGGCGGTGCATATCAGGGAAAGACTGAATATGCCAGGAAACAGTATCCACAGTTAAGGTGGAGTGACGGCGGTTCTGTCACAGAGGAGGAACTGATGAATGCTCAGGGTGTGACTGGTTTTCAGCAGTATATCCGCAGTGAACTGGAGAATGGAAAGGATGTGTCAGATCTTGCGGAAAAAATCATCTGTAAGAATCCGGATATTGTCCTTGTCTCTCAGGAAGTAGGGTACGGGGTTGTACCTGTGGATGCTTTTGACAGAAAATACAGAGAGGCTGTAGGGCGTGTATGTACGAAGCTGGCAGCATACAGCCATAAGGTGACGCGCGTGATCTGCGGGATTGGAACGGTGATCAAAGATGATTAAATTATGGCTGATCAGACATGGAAAAACAGAAGGGAATAAACTTTCCAGATATATCGGCACAACGGATGAGCCGTTATGTCAGGAGGGAACAGAGTTTCTGCATAAGATGGATTATCCAAAGGTTCAGGCGGTTTATGTAAGTCCTCTGAAACGATGCGTGCAGACAGCAGAGATCCTTTTTCCGGGAGAGCCGGTACATATTATTGAAGAACTGGCAGAATGCGATTTCGGAGAATTTGAAAATAAGAACTATAAAGAGCTGGAAGGTAATCCGCACTATCAGGAATGGATTGACAGCAACGGTACTCTGCCTTTTCCGGGAGGAGAAAGCAGGGAAGGGTTTAAAAGCAGAAACCTGAGAGGATTTGACAGGGTTGTGTCCGGATGTATCCGCAGCCATGTGGCAGAGGCGGCACTTGTCATCCATGGCGGTACGATCATGAATATCATGGAAGAGTATGCAGATATACAGAAACCATTTTATGAGTGGCATGTGAGAAATGGCGGCGGCTATGAGGTGGAGCTGGATGAGAATCTCTGGAAGAATGGACGAAAACAGCTCAGGGTTAATTCTGCGATTATGGAAGGATAACTCTCCTATCTTACAAAAATTGTTGACAAACCTGAAAATTTGTCATAAAATCAGCTTCATCAGAAAACAGGAAAATCAAAAAAAGAACGAGGTTGTTCATTGTCATCAATGACTGCCCCGTTCTTTTTTTATCTGTTCACCGGAGATAGTATAAAGCCTAAAAAAAATTTGAAAAACCAAAAAGTTTTTGTAAATTCTACTTGCATTATTCGGAGAAGTATGTTACAGTATTAGTACATAATTCCTAAACAAAAGGTAAAAAGCAGTAGCGAATTGGTAGTTTTTGACAAGTGAAAGGAGGAACTATATGCTGGTAATTGGTAATGGAAGAATGATCACACAGGACGCATCCAACCCATTCCTGGAGAATGGTGCTGTAGCAATGGATGGTAACACCATAGTAATGGTGGGGGTAACTGAAGAGGTAAAGAAAGTTTATCCGGATGCTGAATTTGTTGATGCGAAGGGTGGGGTTATCATGCCGGCATTTATTAATGCCCATGAGCATATCTACAGCTCCTTCGCAAGAGGCTTAAGCATTAACGGATATAATCCTCAGGGATTTCTGGATATTCTGGATGGCTTATGGTGGACAGTTGACCGTCATCTGACACTGGAGCAGACAAAGCTTTCTGCATATGCTACATACATTGATTCTATCAAGAATGGTGTAACCACAGTGTTTGACCACCATGCAAGCTTTGGCCATATTACAGGTTCCCTCAATGCGATCGAGGAAGCTGCGAAGGATTTAGGTGTGCGTACCTGCCTCTGCTATGAGATTTCTGACCGTGACGGAATGGAGAAATCCAGAGAATCTGTAATGGAGAACGTGAATTTTATCAAGCATGCACTTGCAGACGACAGTGATATGATCGCCGGAATGATGGGTATGCATGCATCCTTTACAATCTCTGATGAGACAATGGCTCTCTGCAATGAACTGAAACCGGAAGGTGTTGGATATCACATCCATGTAGCAGAAGGCATTTACGATCTCCATCAGTGTCTGAAAGAGCATGGCAAACGTATTGTTGACCGTCTTCATGACTGGAACATCCTTGGACCGAAGACTTTACTCGGTCACTGTATCTATGTGAATGAACATGAAATGGATCTGATCAAAGATACAGATACCATGGTTGTACATAACCCGGAATCTAACATGGGTAATGCATGCGGATGTCCTCCAACCATGAGAATGGTACAGAAGGGAATCCTCACAGGTCTTGGTACAGACGGATATACTCATGATATGATGGAATCCTGGAAGGTTGCAAATGTTTTACACAAACACAGCCTCTGCGACCCGAACGCAGCCTGGGGAGAAGTTCCACAGATGCTTTTTGAAGGAAATGCAAAGATTGCAAACAGATACTTTAAGAAACAGCTCGGTGTCCTGAAAGAGGGTGCGGCAGCAGACGTGATCGTGATCGATTATGATCCGCTGACACCAATGAATGAAAGCAACATTAACGGACATCTGATGTTCGGTGTAAACGGAAGCATGGTCCAGACTACTGTATGTAACGGTAAAGTCCTGATGAAAGACCGCGAAGTCCTTGTATGCGACGAGGCAAAAGTTATGGCAGACTGCCGTCAGGCTGCAAAAGAACTTGCAGATGATATTAATGGTTAATCTGTAAAGAATTGTAAAAAAGATAAGTTTTCTGCCTGGCAAAAATAAATGTAAATAAAATATAGAACGGATGGAGAGAAGCCATACCGTATGAAATAATGGAGGATCGGATTATGAGTGAAGTCATGACCTGTATGCCCTTTGAACAGTTAATGAACTGGGTATTAGAAGAAAAGAAAACAAAAGGAACAGTTTTCGGACAGCACAGAGCTTATGCAGCGGAAACTGACAGGAAGCTGAATATATTTGAGAGAAATCTGGAAACACCGATCGGACCTGCTGCAGGACCGCATACACAGTTAACACAGAACATTGTTGCTTCTTACTATGCAGGCGCACGTTTCTTTGAGCTGAAAACAGTTCAGAAGATGGACGGTGCAGAGCTTGCAGCCTGTATCAACAGACCATGTATCCTTGCAGATGATGAAGGATATAACTGTGAATGGTCTACAGAGCTTTATGTTCCTCAGGCAATGGGAGAATATATTAAAGCATGGTTTATCCTGCATGTGATCGCCAAAGAATTTGATCTGGGTGCACAGGACGGATTCCAGTTCAATATTTCCGTTGGATATGATCTTGCAGGGATCAAAGAGCCAAAGGTTAATACTTTCATTGACAGTATGATGGAAGCAAAAGATACTGAAATCTTTAAAGAATGTAAACAGTGGTTATTGGACAATGTAGATAAATTTGAAAAAGTTACAAAAGAGGATATTGAGGCGATTCCGTCTGATATCTGTAATTCCGCAACAATCTCTACTCTCCATGGATGTCCTCCAAACGAGATTGAGAGCATTGCAAATCATCTGTTTAAAGAGAAACATTTGAACACATTTATCAAATGTAACCCGACTCTCCTGGGATATGAATTTGCCAGAAAGACCATGGATGACATGGGATATGATTATATGGTATTTGGTGATTTCCATTTCAAAGATGACTTACAGTACGAAGATGCGATTCCGATGTTTAAGAGACTGCAGGCACTTGCAGATGAATTGAACCTTGCGTTTGGTGTGAAGATCACCAATACATTCCCTGTAGATGTTACAAGAAATGAACTTCCAAGCGAAGAAATGTATATGTCCGGAAAATCTCTTTTCCCGTTATCCATTTCTCTTGCAGCCAGACTTTCCCGGGAATTTGACGGAAAACTCCGTATCGCTTATTCAGGCGGTGCTGATTACTATAATATCGACCGTATCGTCGGATGTGGTGTATGGCCTGTAACAGTGGCAACTACACTTCTGAAGCCGGGCGGATATCAGAGATTTACCCAGATGGCAGAGAAAGTAATGGCTGACGGTGTGAAAGAATGGAAAGGCATTGATGTAGCTGCACTTGAGCAGCTGGCCGAGGATGCGAAAAAAGATACTCACCATGTAAAGAGCATCAAACCGCTTCCTAAGAGAAAAACTGATTCAGAGGTTCCGCTCCTTGACTGTTTCTTTGCTCCATGCGAAGAAGGATGTCCGATCCACCAGGATATCACAACCTATGTGAAGCTGGCAGGAGAAGGCGATTATGCACAGGCATTAAGAGTTATCCTTGAGAAAAATGCACTTCCATTTATCACAGGTACTCTCTGTGCGCACAACTGTATGTACAAATGTACACGTAACTTCTATGAAGAACCTGTAAATATCCGCAACACTAAGCTCATCGCAGCACAAAACGGATATGATACAGTGATCGATGAGATCAAAGCAGGCACAGCAGACGGTAAGAAAGTAGCTGTTGTAGGTGCAGGTCCTGCAGGTATTGCTTCTGCATACTTCCTTGCAAGAGCAGGTGCTTCTGTAACAGTATTTGAGAAAGAAGAGAAAGCCGGCGGCGTGATCCGTTATGTGATCCCGGGATTCCGTATCTCTGATGATGCAATCGATAAAGATGTTTCCTTCATCCAGAAGATGGGTGTGGAGATCAAAACAGGTACAGAAGTGAAATCCGTACAGGAATTAAAAGCACAGGGTTATGACGCAGTGATCGTTGCAACAGGTGCAAATAAACCGGGTACTCTGAAGCTTGAAAAGGGTGAAACCATCAATGCTCTGAAATTCTTAAGAGATTTCAAAGCAACTGGCGGTAAGGTTGCGCTGGGTAAAAACGTAGTTGTGATCGGTGGCGGTAACACTGCCATGGATACTGCAAGAGCTGCGAAACGTACAGAAGGTGTAGAACATGTTTACTTGGTATACAGAAGAACCAAACGCTATATGCCAGCAGCAGAAGATGAGTTACTGGAAGTACTGGAAGAGGGCGTAGAGTTCAAAGAACTTCTTTCTCCTGTATCTCTGGAAAACGGCAAACTGCTCTGTAAGAAGATGGAACTTGGCAGCATGGATGCTTCCGGACGTGCAGGTGTAACAGAAACGGGCGAAACAGAAGAAGTTTTGGCTGATACAGTGATCGTTGCAGTTGGCGAGAAAGTTCCAACTGAGTTCTATGAAGCAAATGGTATTGCGGTCAATGAGCGTGGAAAAGCCCGCATCAATGATAAGACAATGGAGACAAGTGCAGAAGGCGTTTACGTTGTCGGTGACGGTGCAAGGGGAGCTGCTACGATCGTAGAAGCGATCCGCGACGCACAGGTTGCTGCAAAAGCAATCCTTGGACATGATATTGTAAAAGGACAGCCTGTACCGGGAACAGAAAAAGACTGTTACTCCAAAAAAGCAATACTCAAAGAAAGCAAGGATGCTGCGAACGAAAGTGAGCGCTGTCTGACCTGTAATAAAGTCTGTGAGAATTGTGTAGATGTATGTCCAAACAGAGCAAACATCTCCATCAAAGTTCCGGGAATGGCAATGAATCAGGTGATCCATGTAGATTATATGTGTAACGAATGCGGCAACTGCAAGAGCTTCTGTCCATATGCAAGTGCACCATACAAGGATAAATTCACATTATTTGCTTCTGAGGCAGATATGGCAGACAGCACAAATGATGGATTTGCAGTGATCAATCCGGAGACAAAAGAGTGCAAGGTTCGTCTCCTTGGTCAGATTTCCGACTGCAAGGCAGATGATGCAAATGATAAGTTGTACGAAGGTCTTCGCAGACTGATCTGTGCAGTAATCGATGATTACAGCTATCTGATCATGAAATGATGATCCTAGTACATCGTTTTCGAAATAACTATACCACTCACTTGTCTGCGAATCCGATTGCACAGGTCTAAAAGCCTCAGCGTAGCCCGCTACGCCTGCGTTTTTATACCAGCACACTCGAATCCGCATCCTACGCGATTGGTATAGTTATTTACGAAGCGCTGTACTAGAGCGTGTCTGAAAACAGGAATAAAGAGCTGTAAAATAATTTTAAATTTGTAATATCAGATAACTTATAAAGAAATATTTAACGCTGTCCACAGCAGAAAAAGGCTGTGGACAGTGTTGCATATCAGGCTGAATCGCGGCCGCATGTTACTTTTGTAATAAATTCATGCGGTATCACAGGCAGATAAAAAACAGAAAGAGGTAAACTCTGGCCGACTGCCCTAATTGGCAGACGTGCGAAAAAGAAAGGAGAGTCCGATATGGCAGTATTTACAGTCAATGGACAAAAGGTCGAACCGACCGGAAATCAGAAACTACTGCGCTTTTTGAGGGATGAACTTCATCTGACTTCAGTGAAGGACGGCTGCAGTGAAGGAGCCTGCGGAGCCTGTACAGTTATAATTGACGGAAAAACATGCAAGGCATGTGTGCCGGACACAGATTTACTGGATGGCAGGACAGTGATCACAGTAGAAGGACTGACTGAATGGGAGAGGGAAGTCTATACCTACGCTTATGGAAAAGCAGGTGCTGTTCAGTGTGGATTCTGTATTCCGGGTATGGTAATGTGTACAAAGGCTCTTCTGGACGTGAACAAAGAGCCCACAGATGATGAGATTAAATATGCACTGCGCAATAACTATTGCCGCTGCACGGGCTATGTAAAAATTATGGATGCAGTAAGGCTGGCTGCGAAAGTTTTAAAGACGGGTGTGATTCCGGATGATCTGGATCCGGACTGGAATATAGGACATAGAGTATCCAGAGTGGATGTGGAGGAGAAAGTATTGGGAACCGGCAAATATCCGGATGATTTTTACTTTGACGGAATGCTGTATGGGGTGGCACTCAGAAGTAAATATCCACGTGCACGTGTACTTGAGATCGATACAGCAGCAGCAAAGGCACTTTCCGGGGTAGAAGCGGTATTAACAGCAGAGGACATTCCGGGAGAGAATAAGATCGGACATCTGAAACATGATCAGTATTCACTGATACCTGTAGGGGGTCTGACACATTATCTTGGAGATGCCATTGCCGTTATTGCTGCAAAAGACAGAGAAACAGCTGAGAAAGCTAAGAAACTGATCAAAGTAAAATATGAAGTGCTGCCTCATATTCGTACAATTGAGGAAGCAGCGGCAGAGGATGCACCGAAGGTATTTGATGAAGAAGAAAATAATATCTGTGCACATAAACATATCAGCAGAGGAAATGCAGATGAAGCAATCCGTAATTCCAAATATGTGATCAGTCATCATTTTGAAACCCCATGGACAGAACATGCATTTCTTGAGCCTGAGTGCGCAGTGGCTTTGTATGATGAGGACGGAGATATTTTCGTATATTCCACAGATCAGTCTGCACACCAGACATTACATGAGTGTTCCCTGTTACTTGGAACGGACAGAGTAAAGGTACAGAATGCACTTGTAGGCGGCGGATTCGGCGGAAAGGAAGATATGACAGTACAGCATCTGGCTGCGCTGCTCACTTATGCTACTAAGAAACCGGTGAAGATGAAACTGACCAGAGCAGAATCCCTGCTGGTTCATCCGAAGCGTCATCCGTTTTATATGGATATGACCATGGGCTGCGATGAGAACGGCAATATCATGGGGGTAAAAGCGAAAGTAGCATCAGATACAGGTGCATTTGCCTCACTTGGCGGTCCTGTGCTGGAACGTGCATGTACTCATGCGGCAGGTCCCTATCATTATGAGAATTTCGAGATTGAAGGAACTGCTTATTATACCAACAATCCGCCTGCCGGAGCGTTTCGCGGTTTTGGTGTAACCCAGACCTGTTTTGCAACAGAAACCCTGCTGAATATGATGGCAGACAAAGTAGGTATCACTCCATGGGAAATCCGTTACCGCAATGCGATCCGTCCCGGTGAGACGCTTCCGAATGGTCAGATCGTAGATAATTCCACAGGTCTTGTGGAGACACTGGAAGCTGTAAAGAAGAAGTATGATGCTGCTCTGGAAGAAGGAAAACCGGTGGGAATCGGCTGCGCCATGAAGAATGCCGGTGTCGGTGTCGGTATCCCGGATACAGGCCGCGTGAAACTCGTATTTGAGAAAGATAAAAAGCTGCACATCTATTCCGGTGCTTCCTGTATCGGCCAGGGACTTGGTACAGTCCTGACACAGATGGTAGTCACCAATACAGATCTGAAGCATGAAGATATTGTATATGAGAGAAGTAATACCTGGTTCGCACCGGATTCAGGTACAACTTCCGGTTCCAGACAGACTCTGGTAACAGGGGAAGCCTGCCGCAGAGCCTGCGATAAGGTTATGGAGGACCGCAATGCAGGTAAGACCATTGATGATGTGATCGGTAAAATTTATTATGGGGAATATCTTGCAAAGACAGATCCTCTTGGCGCAAATGTGCCGAATCCTGTTTCCCATGTAGCCTACGGCTATGCGACGCAGATGTGTATCCTGGATAAAAAAACAGGTAAGATTGAGGAAATGGTTGCTGCACATGATGTGGGCAAGGCAGTCAATCCACTGTCTTGTGAAGGTCAGATTGAGGGCGGCGTAGTGATGTCCATAGGATTTGCACTGAGAGAGCATTATCCGATCGATGAGAACTGTAAACCAATTGACAAGTATGGATCTCTTGGTCTGTTCCGCTCTCATGAGATTCCGAAAATCGATGCCATCGTTGTTGACAAACCGGGACTGAATGTAGCCTGTGGTGCCATTGGAATCGGTGAGATCACCTCTATCCCAACTGCACCTGCAATTGCAGATGCATATTTCAGATGGAATGGTGAAAGACAGTATAGTCTTCCTCTGACCGGAACACCATATGAAAGGAAGTGCTGAATATGGCAGTAAAGAAGAAATTTCCATATCGCGCGGCTGTAGTTGCATGTAATGGGGGATGCAGATCAGCCGAAGGTGAGGCCGGCTGTGCAGATGGATGTATCGGATGTAAAGCCTGTATAGATAAATGTAAATTCGGAGCCATTTCCATCAATGAGTATGGTGTGGCGGAAGTGGATGAGGAGAAATGCATTGGCTGTGGCGCCTGTGCGAAAGTCTGCCCACAGAAAGTGATCCATGTCCATGAGTGTGCAAACTACATTGTGGTAAAATGTTCCAATAAGAAAAAAGGTGCAGAAGCAAAGAAGCAATGTAACGTCAGCTGTATCGGCTGTGGAATCTGCGAGAAGACCTGCACAGCCGGTGCGATAAAAGTAAAAGACAACTGTGCAGTGATCGAGGAATCCATATGTCTGAGCTGTGGTATGTGCGCAGTGAAATGCCCAAGACACGTTATCCATGACCTGCATGGAATATTGACAGAAATACGTTAAGTAAATCAGGTTACTGTTCACTTTGTTCTTAGTAATACATTGCAAAGGATATTCTCAGTGAACAGTAACCCAATCAGACAACTTCGTTAATAGGAAAATAATACGTAAAAATTGAATAAAAGATTGCAATTTCATATCCAAATATGCTATACTCAAATCAGAAAACAGATAACAATTATGCAAATAAAAAGTAAATTCGCCTGATGTCAGAAAAAAGGTGAAGGAAAGTAGCATGGTTCGGAGCCGGACATAAGTCCTGAGGGGAACAGACAGATACCTTGGGGTGTGTCCGGCTCCTTCTATATAATAACCAAAAATAAATACAGAGAAGGTGAAAACATGATTGGAAAGAGTGTTCCAAGAGTAGATGCCTATGACAAAGTTACAGGACGTGCAAAATTTACTGATGACCTGGTTCCTGCCAACTGTCTGGTGGCAAAAATCTATCACGCAAAGATCGGAAACGGTATCGTAAAATCAATCGATACCAGTAAAGCAGAGGCTCTGGACGGCGTAGTAAAAGTGGTTACTTTTAAAGACGTACCGAATCATTGTTATCCTACGCCGGGACATCCCTGGTCTGTGGAGCTGGCTCATCAGGATGTTGCAGACCGCAATATCCTTACCGGAAGAGTCCGTTATTACGGAGATGATATTGCTGCTGTAGTGGCAGAAGATGAAATCACAGCCCAGAGAGCATTGCGCCTGATCGAAGTTGAATATGAAGAATATCCGGTAGAAATCCATCCGCGTAAATCCATGTATGGAAGCAAACCGCCAATCCATCTCGACAAAAAGGATAATGTACTTGTCCGTTCCAATTACTTTATCGGAAATGTGGAAGAAGGGCTGAAGGAATCCGAAACAGTTATAAAACGCAGTTATAAAACCCCGATCGTGCAGCACTGCCACATTGAGAATCCGATTTCCTGTGCATACATGGAAAATGGCAGGATCATAGTTGTGACTTCCACTCAGATTCCGCATATTGTCCGGCGTGTGATCGGGCAGGCTCTTGGAATCCCATGGGGAAAGATCAGAGTCATTAAGCCATACATAGGTGGAGGATTCGGAAATAAGCAGGATGTGCTGTATGAACCGTTAAATGCGTTTCTTACCACGCAGGTTGGCGGCAGACCGGTCAAACTCGATATAACCAGAGAGGAAACTTTCTGTAACACCAGAACCCGTCATTCTATTGAGTATGATCTGACGGCAGGTGTTGACAGTGAGGGGCATCTTCTGGCAAAGGATATGCTGGCTATTTCCAATCAGGGAGCATATGCCTCCCATGGACACGCCATAGCAGCCAATGGCCTGACTGCCTGGAGGCTGCAGTATGCATGTCCGAATATCAAAGGAGAGGCATATACTGTCTATACGAATACACCGGTAGGCGGAGCGATGCGTGGATACGGGATCCCGCAGGTATGTTTTGCGATTGAGTGCTTTATGGATGATATTGCAAAAGAGATCGGGATGGATCCTCTGGAGTTCAGAAAGAAAAATCTTATCAAAGGATATTATGAGGATGCTTACCTGAAGCCGATCGCAGCAAACACCAATGGGATTTTTGAATGTCTGGAAAAAGGTGCAGATTATATCCACTGGGAAGAAAAACGAAAAGAATATACAAACCAGACAGGTAATATCCGCAGAGGCGTCGGAATGTCACTTTTCTCCTATAAGACAGGTGTATGGCCGATCTCACTGGAAATTGCAGGTGCAAGAATGACTCTGAATCAGGATGGAAGTGTTGGCCTGATGCTGGGAGCTACTGAAATCGGTCAGGGCGCTGATACGGTATTTTCCCAGATGACGGCTGAGGTTTTAAATATGGATATCAGTGATATTCATATCCAGACAGTCCAGGATACTGATGTAACGCCATTTGATACCGGTGCCTATGCATCCAGACAGTCGTTTGTAACAGGAACAGTTGTTAAAGACTGCGCAAATCTTCTGAAGGAAAAGATTCTGGCTTATGCAAAAGAGCTGCTGCCTGAAGAGACAAGGAAACTGAGGCTTGATCATGGATGGATCATGGCAGGAAAGGATCCTGCAATATCTCTTGGAAATCTTGCATTGGAGAGTTATTACAGTCTTGGCAATTCTTCTGTTATTACAGCAGAGGTTTCCGAGCAGGTAAAGAAAAATACGATTGCCACAGGATGCTGCTTTGCTGAAGTGGAAGTCGATATAAAACTTGGCAAGATTAAAATCCTTCATATCATTAATGTGCATGACAGCGGTAAGCTTATTAATCCGAAACTGGCTGAAATGCAGGTACAGGGCGGTATGTCTATGGGAATGGGATACGGTCTGTCGGAGCAGCTCATTCTGGATGAGAAAACAGGAAGACCACTGAACGGAACCCTGCTGGACTATAAACTGATGACAATGATGGATACTCCTGATATCAAGGCGGATTTTGTGGAACTTGATGATCCGGTTGGACCTTTCGGAAACAAAGCACTGGGTGAACCGCCGGCAATTCCGGGTGCACCGGCAATCCGTAATGCAGTACTTCATGCAACAGGTGTAGCCTTTAATGAAAATCCTCTGACACCACAGAGACTGATCGATGGCTTTATTAAGGCCGGACTTATTTAGAGGGGAGGGGATTTTATGTACGATATTGAGAACTATTATCAGGCTGAAAGTGTAAAAGATGCTGTGAGATTACTGAATGAACATCCGGATGCCAGGATCATTTCAGGAGGAAGTGATGTGCTGATCAAAATCCGGGAGGGAAAATTTGCCGGAACTTCTCTGGTGAGCATCCATGGGATCAAAGAAATCCAGGGTGTAAAAATGGCGGATAACGGAGATATTTATATTGGTGCCGGAACTGTCTTCTCACATATAACAAATGATGCAATTATCAGGAAATATATTCCGGTTCTTGGCGAGGCTGTAGATCAGGTAGGAGGACCACAGGTACGAAATATTGGTACTATCGGTGGAAACATCTGCAACGGAGCAGTCAGTGCGGACAGTGCACCGACCGTGTTTTCCCTGAACGCACTGCTGAGGCTGGAAGATGGAAAGGAAGGCCGTCTTGTACCTGTAAAAGATTTCTATCTTGGACCCGGCAAGGTGGATCTGCGGCAGGGCGAGATCCTGGCCTATGTGATCATTCCCGCAAAAGAATATGAAGGGTATCATGGTCATTATATTAAGTATTCCATGCGAAATGCCATGGATATCGCAACGATCAGCTGTAGTGTGGTGAGCAAGGTAGATCAACAGGCAGGAGTGATAGAAAATGTGCGCATTACCTTTGGAGTTGCAGCTCCGGTTCCGTACCGCTGCACAAAGGCAGAAGAGGCTTTGAAGGGCATGAAGATAGAAGAAAGCCTGTATGAAAAGACAGCACAACTGATCCGGGAGGAAATCAATCCGAGAGATTCCTGGAGAGCATCCAGGGCATTTCGTCTTCAGATCGGCGGAGAAATTGCGGCACGGGCATTGAGACGTACCGTAGAACTTGCAGGAGGTGACCGCATATGAAAAAGCAGATGCAGCTTGTACGATGTACAGTAAACGGAAGAGAAGTTGAAGAATATGTAGATGTAAGGGAGTCACTGCTTGATATGCTTCGCAACCGCCTTGGACTGACTTCTGTAAAAAAGGGCTGTGAAGTAGGAGAATGTGGTGCCTGTACAGTAATCATAGACGGAGAGACTATTGACTCCTGTATTTATCTGGCAGTCTGGGCGGAGGGTAAAAATATCCGTACACTGGAAGGTCTGGAGAAAAACGGAGAACTTACCAGGATTCAGGAGGCATTTATCGAAGAAGGTGCCATACAGTGCGGTTTCTGCACTCCCGGATTTATCATGTCTGCCACTGTTTTACTGGAACATGGAGAGAAATTATCAAGAGATGCGATTCGGAAACATATGGCAGGAAATCTCTGCCGCTGCACAGGTTATGAGAACATTGTAAATGCGGTGGAAAAAGTAATGGATGAAAATGAGACAAGAAGAGGAAAGACAGTAAGATGACAAACAGATACACAAATGTCCCAAAATCTGACAATAAACCGGAAAATGTTGTAATAATAAGAGGTGGCGGTGATCTGGCCAGCGGTACGATCCACAGATTATACCGATGCGGCTACCGTCTTCTGGTACTGGAATGTGAGAAACCCACTGCGATCAGGCGAATGGTTTCTTTTTGCGAGGCTGTTTACGACGGGCAGTCTTCTGTGGAAGGAGTTCTCTGCAGAAAAGTTGACAGTGTAGAGGAATGCGAGGCAGTCTGGAAAGCCGGGGAGATTCCTCTTATGGCAGACACAGAAGGAACTGTCCTTAAGAAATACAGACCTGCAGCACTGATAGATGCAATTCTTGCAAAAAAGAATCTTGGAACCACCAGAGAGATGGCAGATCTAACCGTTGGTCTTGGACCGGGATTTGTGGCAGGTGAGGATGTGGATTATGTAGTGGAGACTATGAGAGGCCACAATCTTGCCAGAATCATCACAAAAGGCGCTGCTATGCCAAACACAGGAGTTCCGGGTATCATTGGAGGATTTGGAAAAGAGCGCGTGCTCCATGCTCCTGCGGCAGGGGAAATCCATTGTATCTCAAAGATTGCAGATATCGTGGAGAAGGATCAGGTCCTTGCCTGGATCGGAGATACACCTGTCAGGGCTTCTCTTACAGGAGTTTTGCGTGGCATGATCAGAGATGGATTTACAGTGCCGAAGGGGATGAAAATTGCAGATATTGATCCGCGCAAAGAACAAAAGAAAAACTGTTTCACGATTTCCGACAAAGCCCGCTGTATTGCCGGCAGTGTATTGGAAATCCTGCTTTCAGAAGGAGTGATGCCATATGAAGCACCAGGTCGATTTTCTGGAACTGCTGCAGATTGATTATGAAAAATACCCTGTGATCGCTGTAGTTGGCGGCGGCGGCAAAACCAGCCTGATCTACCGCCTTACAGATGAACTGATCGATAAGGGAAAGAGAGTGATCATTACCACGACCACCCATATGGCAGGAGAATCTGAACTTCCGTTTGCCAGGGGCGGAGATGCAGTCAGGGTAAAAGAACTTCTGGACAAAGAAAGATATGTGATTGCTGCGGAATATGAGGAGGACACAGGTAAATATGCGTCTCTGACAGATGAAAAACTGGAAGAACTGAGAGAATTATGCGATGTAATGCTTGTGGAAGCGGACGGAGCAAAGCATCATCCGGTAAAAGTCCCGGAGAAATGGGAGCCTGTAATCCCCAGATGTGCGGACATTGTGATCAGTGTGATCGGGCTGGACTGTCTGGGGCAGCCAATCAGTCAGAGTGCTTACCGTATGGAACGTACCTCGGAATTTCTCAGGAAAAGTCTAGAAGCTCCGATCACTGAAGAAGATATTGTAAAGATTGCGACTTCTATCTGCGGACTTTTTAAGGATGTGGAAGAAAGAGTATACAGAGTGTATCTGAACAAGTCAGATATACTCAAAGAGAAAGAACCTGCAGAGCACATTGTTGAGGAACTGGAAAGGAAGAATACAGTAGCGGCTTACGGAAGCCTTTTGGAGGAATAAATTATTTTGAAAATTGCAATGATCATGCTGGCGGCTGGAAACAGCCGCCGTTTTGGGGCAAATAAACTGTTATATGAAATAGACGGAATACCTATGTATCGACATGTGCTGGAACAACTGGATGATACAAAGAAGAAAATAGAAAATATCTATTCGGAATATTCAGATATTACTGAGGATAATAATAATGATAATAATTCAGATATTGTTCAGTTAAATAACCTGTACAGAAATAATATCACAGCAAAAATAATCTGTAATATTATTGTTATTACTCAATATGATGCCATTGCAGAAGCAGTGAAAACAAAGGAAATACAGGTTTTGTATAATCCCCATCCGGAAGATGGAATTTCTTCCTCTGTAAAAATCGGTCTGAATGCCAGCCTGGATGCAGATGCAGTGCTTTTTACTGTGTCTGATCAGCCCTGGCTTACCAGTGAGACAATCTGTGAACTGATCCATGTGTTTTTAAACACTTCCAAAGGAATCGCCTGTGTTTCCTGTCAGGGGAAAATGGGAAATCCATGTATTTTTGACAGGAAATATTACAATGAGCTGCTTTCTCTGGAAGGAGATAAAGGCGGTAAAAAAGTGATCATGAAACATCTGGATGATACACAGATTTATGAGATAGAAGCAGGCAGGGAACTGGAAGATATTGATTATTATGAATCTATAGCAGTCCACTAGTACATCGTTTCGTAAATAACTATACCAATCGCGTAGGATGCGGATTCGAGTGTGCTGGTATAAAAACGCAGGCGTAGCGGGCTACGCTGAGGCTTTTAGACCTGTGCAATCGGATTCGCAGACAAGTGAGTGGTATAGTTATTTCGAAAACGATGTACTAAAGTGTGTCTGAAAAATGCTTTCCGCAAGATGTATGTCAAAATATACCGAAAAGTGGGGCGTGCAGATTGCAGGAATGATTTTCCAGACACTCTGGTCCACTCATCACAAAAAAAGTTCCGGGCGAGGTCACCGGAACTTTTTTTGCGCAATTATTTCGCTATATGGCAGATATCCTGAATATGTGGCAGTTATATATATCAGTATTAAACAGCTGATATATAATAAGATATCTGCTGAACAGATTAAAGATGGATTTTGGTTCCGGTTTTTCCCTGGATACCGTCTTTGGCTTTCTGAAGTAAAGTGATCATGGCAGTTCTTCCTTCTTTGGAGCTTGCAAAATCAACGGCAGCCTGAACTTTCGGGAGCATGGAACCTGGGGCAAACTGTCCCTCATTAATATATTTCTTAGCGTCATCTACAGTGATGTCATCCAGCCATTCTTCGTTTTCCTTGCCGAAGTTTACAGCAACCTTCTCCACTGCTGTAAGAATGATAAGCATATCTGCATCCAGCTCTTTGGCCAGGAGACAGCTTGCATAATCCTTATCAATAACTGCTGATGCACCTTTGAGATGATGTCCGTTAAGAACAACGGGAATTCCGCCGCCACCGCAGCAGATAACGATTTTATTTGCATCCACAAGACTGTTGATCGCATCCTGTTCAACGATTTCAACAGGCTTTGGAGATGCAACTACACGACGATAACCACGCCCTGCGTCTTCTTTCATGATATGTCCATATGCCTTGGCCTGATGGTCTGCTTCCTCTTTTGTCAGGAATTTGCCGATCGGCTTGGATGGATTTTCAAAAGCAGGATCATTGGGATCTACACGAACCTGAGTGACAACAGTGACGACAGGTGTGCGGACAAATCCTCTGATTCGAAGTTCCTCTCTCAAAGCATTCTGCAGATCATATCCGATGTAAGCCTGACTCATGGCAACACAGACAGAGAGAGGAGTGTTTGGCTGATTCTCATCTTCTCTGGAGAGAGCAGACATGGCATTGTTGATCATGCCAACCTGTGGCCCGTTTCCATGTACAACAACAACCTGATGACCTTCTTCGATCAGATCGCATAATGCTTTTGCAGTAGTTTTTACAGCTACCATCTGTTCCGGGAGAGTATTTCCCAGAGCGTTCCCACCGAGCGCAATAACGATTCTTTTTCTTGTAAACATTTGTAAAAACCTCCTGATTTTAAAGGCAAAGAGGGCCGCCGCAATAAAGATTGTGTGCTTTCTGCGACAGCCCCGCCTGCTATACAATATGATGAGTACTATTTTTCAATATATTTAAATTCTGAAACTGCTTTCAAAATTAAATATCTGTTTGAAAGCAGCTGGAATATTACTGCAATCCAACTGTTAATCTGCGCCTGATTATTTCAGGATTCTTGGAGCTGCTTTGACTTCAAGTTTCTTCAGGATATCCTGTGGATTTTCAAATTTGGAAAGCATGATCATAGCAGCGATGATGTATGGTTTGAAGCTTGCTTCTTTGTATAACGGGATTCTGTAACGATCGAATACAGAAGCGTCAACCTCACCTGTTTCGCAGCTTACACCTGTAATATCAGCCGGCAGGCAGTGCAGGTAAAGAGCTTTTCCGTCTTTTGTTGTTTTCATAAGTTCTTCTGTGCAGGCCCAGTCTTTGTGCTGTGCATTCTGTGCAAGAAGTTCTTTCTCTAATTTATCGATTCCGTCGAAGTCGCCTTCTGCATAAAGGTCTGTACGTTTTTCCATAGCTGCAAATGGAGCCCAGCTCTTTGGATATACGATATCAGCATCTTTGAAAGCTTCAGCCATATCGTTTGTCTTTGTGAAGGATCCGCCGTTTTTCTCAGCATTCTTTTTGGCGATCTCTTCAACTTCCGGCATTACATCATATCCTTCCGGATGAGCAAGAACAACGTCCATGCCGAAACGTGTCATCAGACCGATAACGCCCTGCGGAACGGAGAGTGGTTTACCATAGGATGGAGAGTAAGCCCATGTCATAGCGATCTTTTTGCCTTTCAGATTCTCAACACCGCCGAATTCATGGATGATGTGCAGCATATCTGCCATACACTGTGTCGGATGGTCAACGTCGCACTGAAGGTTTACAAGAGTAGGTCTCTGCTCAAGGATACCGTCTTTGTTTCCTTCTGTAACAGCTTCCATGAATTCTTTCTGGTAAGCATGTCCTTTTCCGATGTACATATCATCACGGATACCGATCACATCAGCCATGAAAGACACCATGTTTGCTGTTTCACGAACAGTTTCACCATGAGCGATCTGAGATTTCTTTTCATCAAGATCCTGTACTTCCAGACCAAGAAGGTTACATGCGGAAGCAAAAGAGAAACGTGTACGTGTGGAGTTATCGCGGAAGATAGAGATTCCAAGACCACTCTCGAATACTTTTGTGGAGATATTGTTCTCTCTCATGAAACGGAGAGCATCAGCAACTGTGAAAACAGCTTCCAGTTCATCATCTGTTTTGTCCCATGTCCAGAAGAAATCGTTGTTGTACATTTCTTTGAAGTTTAAGCTGTTTAATTTATCAATGTAATCCTGTAATGTTTTCATAAAATCAATACCTGCTATGCTTTGATAGCTTATCCTTTCCTGATATGAAATAATTGAATCTCTGCGTTTGGCAGAACACCGGTTATCCGGCTGTATCTGTTTATCTTGTGTCCCTGCCTGTTACAGCAGGGATTCTGTCCGGACACATATTAAGCCTTTAGGATGATAGGAAATCCGTCGCCTAAAAAAATTTGAAAATTTATTTATTATTTGCAGTATGCAGTTGGAAGAGCAGCGTATACAGCAGCGCATCTTACAAGGTCGATCTTCCATGTTTTTTCGTTCGGAGCATGAGCCTGTGCTTCTGCACCAGGTCCGAATCCGATACAAGGAATGCTGTTACGTCCCATGATTGTTACACCATTAGTAGAGAATGTCCATTTGTCTGTAAGCGGACGAGCTTTTCTCATGCCTTCTGTCTCAGCATTTCCGAGACGCTCTTCGCCGTACAGTCCTTTATATGCTTCTTCCAGAGCCTGTGTTACTTTGTGATCTTTCGGGATTACCCATGTCGGGAAGTAGCACTCGATCGGATATACAAGGTCTGTATAGGACGGACGGTTGTATTCATACATGGATACTGTTACGTCGTCGCCATATTTCTGTACAGCCGGAAGAGCACGGATCTCATCCAGGCAGCTTTCCCATGTTTCGCCTGCTGTCATACGACGGTCAAGAGATACAGAGCAGGAGTCAGCTACTGCACAGCGGCTTGGGGATGTGAAGAAGATTTCGGAAGTAGTAACAGTGCCACGTCCAAGGAAACGTGCTTCTTCCCATTCAGGGTTGTATTTCTCATCAAGCATTTTTACAAGACCTTTGATCTCTGTGGTATCAGCAGCATCGTTTTCGTTTAATGCGCGGATATCCTGGAGAATATCAGCCATTTTGTAGATTGCATTGTCACCACGTTCCGGAGCGGAACCATGGCAGGAAACACCCTTTACATCTACGCGGATTTCCATACGTCCACGCTGTCCTCTGTAGATACCGCCGTCTGTTGGTTCTGTGGAAACAACGAATTCAGGACGAACACCATCTTCATGGATGATGTACTGCCAGCAGAGACCGTCACAGTCTTCTTCCTGTACAGTACCTGTCACAAGTACCTGATATTTATCGTTTAAAAGACCAAGGTCTTTCATGATCTTAGCACCGTATACTGCAGAAACAATACCGCCCATCTGGTCAGATGTTCCACGTCCGCCAATTTCTTCATCAGATTCGAAACCTTCGTATGGATCAAATTCCCAGTTCTTGATATTACCGATACCGACTGTATCAATATGAGCGTCAAAACCAATGAGAGTTTTACCTGTTCCCATGTAGCCGAGGATATTGCCCATCGGATCGATCTGAACTTTGTCGAATCCGACTTTTTCCATTTCCTCTTTGATTCTCATGATATGTCCTTTTTCTCCGCAGCTTTCGCCAGGAATGCGAACCAGATCGCGAAGGAACTTAGTCATATCATCCTTATAACCCATTGCAGCTTCGTTAATTTTTGCGTAATCCATTTTTTTACCCTCCCAATATGTATAAAATATTATGATGTTAGGGTCAAAAGGTATTTTGCCCCTAATCTGATATCATATTATTAGTTACTGGTATATCATTTTCGAGATAACCATACCACTTACCTGTCTGTGTTCACCAAAAACATCATTTGCTTAAAGATTCGTTTGTTCCGTATAATCCGTCCCATACGATCTCGCGGTAGCGAACAGGATCAGTGTCACCTTCTGTGGAAATAACAAGTACTACGGAATTCTCATCCAGTTTCAGCGCTTCTTTTAAGTCTTTTGCATCTTCATCGTGAAGAGCAGTGAAGCAGAAACCAAGCGGAACGGAACCGGATTCACCAGAGACAACGTGTGGATCATCTCCCAGTGGATTAGCGTAGATACGTGTTGCCTTTGCGCTCATCCAGTCAGGACAGGATGCAAATACATCTACGTGATTTTTCAGGATATCCCATCCGATCATATTTCCCTCACCGCATGCAAGACCGGCCATAATTGTCTGAAGATCACCTGTAACATTTACCAGATTTCCTGTCTTTGCAACAGCGGAGCGGTACAGGCAGTCAGCAGCACTTGCTTCACAGACAGCCATAACCGGCGGGTTATCTTTATATTTATGAGCGAAATAACCGACTACGGCACCTGCTAAAGAACCAACACCGGCCTGAACAAATACATGTGTCGGACGTTCAACACCCATTTCTTTTAACTGCTGGTCAGCCTCAAGAACCAGTGTTCCGTATCCCTGCATGATCCAGGATGGAATTTCTTCATATCCGTCCCATGCGGTATCCTGAACGATGATACCATGTTCTGTTTTGGCAGCTTCTGCTGCAGCCATTCTTACGCAGTCATCATAGTTTACTTCTTCGATCGTAACAGTAGCACCTTCTTTGGCAATGTTATCGAAACGAGTCTTTGTTGTTCCCTTAGGCATTCTTACAACTGCTTTCTGTCCAAGGCGGTTAGCTGCCCATGCAACTCCACGTCCATGATTACCGTCTGTTGCAGTAAAGAATGTAGCCTGTCCGAATTCTTCTCTTAATTTATCAGAAGAGAGAACATTGTATGGCAGCTCGCTGATATCACGTCCAAGTTCTTTTGCGATATAGCGGCCCATTGCATAAGAACCTCCAAGTACTTTGAAAGCATTTAAGCCAAAGCGATAGGATTCATCCTTACAGAAAATATTTTTTACTCCTAAATATTTCGCAAGGGATGAAAGGTTCTGAAGAGGCGTCACACTGTACTGTGGGAAACTTCTGTGGAACTCATTTGCTTTCTTTACATTTTCTTCGGACATCAGTTCCAGGTGTTTATCATCTGATTTCGGAACCTCGTTTACAGTCCATTTTAATCCTTCTGTCATAAAATGACCTCCCTTAAAAATTATCATTTGGTTTCCTTAACTTGTGATTCTATCATACCATATATTTTAAAAATTGCAATAGAAAAATACAAAAATTTTTAGGTTTTTCAAAAAAAAATTAGGTTTCATAATTTGTACATTGATATAAGGATTTGGATATGATAAAATAATGAGTAATGTTCGTTTTATTTTTACAGGATAGACAGTAAAGTGGGTATAAAAGAGCAATACAAAAGATACAGAAGAGGAGAAAATATTATGGCAGTATTTCATGCATTCCGGGCACTTCGACCTACACCGGAAAAGGCTGCTGATGTGGCAGCACTTCCATATGATGTGGTAAACCGGGAAGAAGCAAAATCAATCGGAGATGAGAATCCCCTGTCCTTTCTTCATATTGACAGACCGGAAATGGATCTGGAACCTGAGACAGATCTGTATGATGATCGGGTTTATGAAAAAGCAAAAGAAAATCTTGACAATATGGAAGAAAAGGGAATTCTTGTTCAGGATCAGAAGGCCTGTTACTATATATATGAACTTGTAAGAAAAGGAAAGACACAGACCGGTATCGTAGGATGCAGTTCCATTGATGATTATATGAATGGTGTAGTGAAGAAACATGAGCTTACCAGAGAAGATAAGGAACAGGACAGGATCCACCATGTAGATTCCTGTAATGCAAATACCGGTCCTATTTTTCTGGCATGCAGATATCCGGATTCTCTGCTTACACTGATGAATAACTGGAAAGATCATCATGAAGCAGCATATGATTTTACAGAAGAGGATCAGATCACACACAGAGTATGGGTGATTGATGAAGATGAGGTTATTTCTGAAATAAATAAGGAATTTGCAGGGATTGATTCTCTGTACATCGCAGATGGACATCACCGCGCAGCTTCCGCTGTAAAAGTAGGTTTAAAGAGAAGAGAACAGAATCCGGGATATACAGGGGAGGAAGAGTTTAATTATTTCCTGTCTGTTGTATTTCCCTATGATCAGCTCTGCATTCTTCCTTATAACAGGATTGTAAAAGATTTGAACGGCCTGACTGTAAAGGCATTTCTGGGCGCCCTGAAGTTCAACTTTGAACTGATGCTGATGCCGGGATTTCCATGCAAGCCTGTAGAGAAGCATTGTATGGGAATGTATGTGGACGGACAGTGGTATCACCTGAAAGCATGGCCGGATATCTATGAGAAGAAGGACGTGGTCGGACAGCTGGATGTATCCATTCTTCAGGAAAAAGTCCTCAGACCAGTCCTTGGAATCGAAGATCCGCGCACAGACCAGAGAATCTCCTTTGTGGGCGGAAGCCATAAGGCAGCAGAGCTGGCAGAGATTGCGGACAGAACCGGCGGTGTAGCCTTTGTCATGTACCCGACATCTATGGAAGACCTGATGAAGATTGCAGACGAGAACAAATTAATGCCTCCAAAATCCACCTGGTTTGAGCCAAAACTTCGGAGTGGGCTGTTTATACATAAGTTATAATTTGCCGAAGATGTCTTATAAAAATATTATAATAATTTCGCTGTAGACTTTTTCTTCCTTCAATGGTACAATTGGTTCTATACAAAAGAGAACGAAACGTACTATAACGAAAGGAGGGAAGAATGTGGAAGATGCGGAATTGAGAAATATCCTTTTTTCTATACAGGGAAGCATTGCCGGTTTTCAAAATGATATGTCCGATGTAAAGAACGATATCGCAGATATGAAGACAGATATTGCAAACATGAAGACGGATATCACGAACATGAAGACGGATATCACGAACATGAAGACGGATATCACGAACATGAAGGCAGATATCACAAACATGAAGACAGATATTGCGAACATGAAGACGGATATCACGAACATGAAGGCAGATATCACAAACATGAAGACGGATATCACGAACATGAAATCAGATATTGTGCAACTCAAGGGAAGCGTAAAAACTATAGAACTTAAACTGGAAAATGAAATTGACAGAAAAATATCTGCCCTATTTGATGCACGTATGGATGAGCTTCGCTATAGAAAGGAGAATAAGGAAACTCGAGAGAAAGTTTTTGAACTGGTTATGCGTGTAGACAATTTGGAAAAAGCCATCATGCCAGCGTAACTGTAACAGATGATTGTAAGGCTTGTACATAGGATAAACAGGAAGAAATTTTATAACATAAAAAAGCACATAAAATTTCTTCCTGCTTAAAAATTTTGTAATTTTTTCAAAAAACAGTTGAAATCACAGAAATAATTTGTTATACTGATTTTTGTTGCGGGGTATGGCGTAGCTTGGTAGCGCGCACGGCTGGGGGCCGTGAGGTCGCAGGTTCAAATCCTGTTGCCCCGACTGAATGCAGTAAACTCAAGGGTTTCCGGGTTTTCGGAGACTCTTTTTTTATGCTATTTTTAGTTACATTTAGTTACACTTTTTGTTACACTCTATCTTGCCAGAGGTAAAGTTTCGTTAATTGATGATACAAGAGCACGTTTTTCATCATTGTTGGTTATATCAAAAGTATAATACTTCTGATTAACTTCTACGGAATGTCCCAGTAATGTAGCGGCTACAATAGGAGCTACACCCTTATTTCTGATTTTAGAGTTGAAAGTTTTTCTCAGTGCGTGTATACCTCTTTCTTCGATACCTAGCTGTCTGCACTTATTCTTTATGCAGGAAGAAATGACAGGTGCATGAACACGTCCCTCTTCATTGGCAAATACCCATTCACATATGTATCCGTTCTGCAATTCTACTTTTTTCACTTTAGCCAGCAGTTTTGAGATTTCATCACACATTGGAAACAGACGTTCTTTTTTGTTCTTGGTTTCATCAATAAAATAAGCGTTAGTCTTGCGATTATACTTCTCAGACTTATTAATTAATATGCCATCTTCTGAGATGCAGTCCCATGTTAACGCGGCAATTTCACCGACACGCATACCAGTAAGAATTGCAAGTTCAACAGCATAAGAGGGAATATACTCAGGCTGATTTTTATAATCCTCTTGAAGCTGTTCACATAAAAGAAGCATATCTTTGTCTAAGACAAGACTCTTACTTTGAGATTTTTTCTTTTCGGTGCAATACTGATAGAAAAATTTAGCTGTTAAATACTGCATTGGATTCTCGTCTATATAATGATGCATCATGGCACTTTTGAATACATTCTTTGTATATCCAAAGAGAGTTTTACAAGCACTTTTACACAAAGTCAATCTTCCAACAGTAGTCCTGATAAAGACTTTTACATCTTCTTCTGTAATCTTTGTAATGTCCATCTTGGCGAACTTTGTATCTTGATAATATCTCTTGTAATCAGTGTCATACTTGTAAGTTGTATTGTCAGATACCATTTGATCTTGAAATTTACGCCATTGGTGATACAGATCATCAAAAGTAGGCGGGTCACTGTAATATTGGATGATTACTTTTTCTAAATCTTCTTTTTTAGCTTTTGCAACTATTTTACCGTTAGGTAGACGAGTTTTCCATCTAGTGTCTTTTCCTTGTCCCTGCCATACAGGATTTTGGTGCATTTCAAGATATTTATTTTTCTTCATATTCTCAATATCTTTTCGCACTTGCTCAATACTTATTATACCAGCATTAGACAGATATTGTAAGGCTTCATCAGCATTAATATTCATAAATTTCTCCTTATAAAAAGGCAAGGACTGACAGTAGTAGTCCTCGCCTGTAGTTTTAAAAGTGTAGTTTTAATTTTGTGATTCTTTCTTAGGACAGGTACACCAACAAGATGTATCAATAGGTGTAGAGGAACGCATCCTCTGTAGAATTGTAGCTTGAATTTGACAGCAGAGATAAGATTTTTCTTCTGACATATTAGAGATATTTTCTATATCATCCGGGTACAGTGCCGGAAACTGTTTGTGGACTTCTTTTCTGTAGTGTTCTGTATCGTTGTAGTATTCAAGGGATTCTTTACAGAAGTCATAATCATGAGATGTGGCTTTTTCACCGTAATATTTGCCTGTATCAAACGTGTGCTGTGACCATGCTTTATATTCGGCTTCTTTACAATTCAGAGGATGTTCGTAGTTCCATTGCATGATCGCAAGTAAGAGATTTCCGTCTACAGGACAGAGGATATTTTCTGGACTATCTGTGTCTTGGAATGAATGTTGAGTAGTCAGAGTAAAATTTCCTGTGAGAGTTAAGCCCAGCATACATAAAACTTTTCCGTCTGCTGATGTGCAAATCTTATGAGGAATAATTTTAGGCCTGGTTACTATACCGGGTGTAGTCTTTGCTCTGCCAGCGTATATGAATGACCAGTGTTTTCCGTCAGGCAAATCATCTGCATGGAACCTGACATCAAATTTACATTGTTGTTTGTAGAAGTTGTATACAGTCTGTATTGAACTTTGGTTATCATGGTAGTCTGTGCTGATTCCTATATGAACCGGGTACTCCCAGTCAACACAGTTCTCAGTGATATATTTGTATGCCTTATTTAATGCTGTGACAGCTTCTTCACTCGCTATTGTACCGTTAGTGATAACCTGTATCTGTTCCACGTAGACTTGCTTTTCTATAATCTTATCGACTATATAAGTAATCATCTCTGGATGTAACATAGGCTCGCCACCTGTCAATAATAGGAGTTCTATGTGTCTGTAGCGGTCAAATAAGACATCTATAACCTCAGGGGCTATAACTGTACCCCTGTAGGCATCCATTGGCTCATTTGGCTCATAGCGCATACAGTGAGGGCAGTTAAGATTGCAGTCTCTTGTGATTTCTATTTCTAAGCCTGCTAAATGCAATTCATAATCCATAGAAACCTCCTTAACACTTGGTATAGTCAAGAGGAAACTCTTTGTTATCAGCAAACCACTGGCGTAGCATATCTTCTTCTACTCGGTATTCTCTACCGATTTTGATGCTTGGAAAGCCTTCTGTACGCATTAATGCTTTAGCCTGTTTCGGATTGAGTTTTAATAGTTCCTGTAATTCTGTTATTGTATAAACTGTCATAGTTATTGTTCCTTTCTTACTTTGATTTTGATATTGTCTGATTCATAAATTTCATAGTTACCTTTGATTTCTTTAGGGGAATGAGTGAGAAGTTGATAGATGGAATAAGTAGAAGTATTATAGTATTCTGCTATTGCGTGAACATCTGAGAGATAAAACCATTTTCCTGTTGGTCTTTGCACTTGATAACTCTTTATGTATTCTATAGCCTTGTGATGTGGCTTGTACAAATACTCTAGGTTTATAGCAAAGTTAACGTCTATCGTTGAGTTCCTGAGTACTTTTAATTTGTGATGAACTTCGAGAGGACAGTTTGGAATTTCAAAGTCTGGTTTCTGACACCAAACCTCTGCTACCAGTCTGTGAATATAAAATTTTTTCTTCTTTCCTTTTTTACGAATCCAGACAGATAAATAATTATTGTTTTCATGTTGGAGTGAGAGCAGATGAGGAGTTTTTCCAAAAGTAGAAATGACGTTTCCGTACTGAGAAACAAAGACGTTGGTGTATCTTGGATATTGGTAGAATTTTTCATCAGAGAAGAGTTTCATAAACGGCTTTCCTTTAGCTGTAACTGTTCTCGCAACCTGCTTCTCCGGGAGTTTTTTGGTAGTAGGCATCTTCATCATAGCAGATCACCTCTTATCTTGTAGCCTAAATCTTCAAGCTGTGACTGATGATAGGTTCTGGAAGCAAGAGAACAGGTCATCTTTCTGGAAGTAGGTACTACCTTGACTAGGTTGTTCTCTATCTTAGAGATTCTGTACAATGCACTACCACTGTAGATGTAATCATTTTTCTTCATAATAAGAATCATTCCTTTCTTAGTATTAGTATAGTAAGTATAATGTCTAACATATTAAGACATCAGGACGACATCTTAATCATTAGTTTTTGAAGCTATATTTATTAAAAGTGGAGGTTCAACTTTTTTCAAAAAGGTTCATTTCTGTACCCTTAAAGAACTTTTCTGATGCTCTTTTAATCTCTGCAACAGCGTACTCTACATCCTTCTTGCTGAAATACTCAATGCCGTATCTTTTCTTATGATTCTTGGCTCTGGTTTCAGGATTCTTTACTTCATCAAACCTTGACAGCAGGTCAACCATCTGGGCTTTACAGAAGATGCAGTTCTGATACTGTATAAGGAAATCAGTAAGACTTCTGAACTTCACTGGAAAAGCGTCTTTTTCTTCCTTGTATATCTTTTCCAGCTCATCATTGTATCTTTGATGCACTTTATCAAGGTTCTTTAGTGCTTTGTCCAGACGTATGTACCAACCATGAAACTGCTTTTCAATGTCATTACTTGTCAGGCACTTGCTTCTCAGCTCCAACCTTGCATATGCCGGGTCTCTGCCGCCGCTTTCTGCTGCCTTGTCGTAGTTCTCACACTCGAAGCGTTTATTCTTGATTGCTACAGATACTTGCTTCTGAGAGAACAGATTCCTGCTGTCGTAGCAGTTTTGAACATTATAGGTTACTGCAAGGGCAGAGATGAGGTATCTGTTAAGTTTGGCATAATCCCTGTAGTGTTCCGGGTCAAACGAATCGAATCTCATATCGAAGCGGCTAAGACTGTATGATTCTATGCCAGCACCGCCCAGAATCGTGTCAAAAGCTGTTTTAAACTCATCGTAGGAGAATAAGTCACCTACTAGCTTATTGGCGTTTATTTTGCTGTAGGATAAGTTTTCTCTGCTGGACAGAGTGTCAAAACAGGGGGCTATACTTTCATCTATGTCTGTTACTGGCAGACTGACAAGTGACAGCGTGTGAATGCTCCCAGTGAGTTGATAATTGTTTCTTTTGTTTACATTCATTTTTGTATCTTCCTTTCATTTTTGTGAGAGGTACTATCTCTCTTTCATAATATACAGAATCTAATAAATCGCGGAATCGCTCTCTACAACAGCGTTTGCGGAAACTGAACTTTTTTTGTACGATCCACAAACACCCTCAAACACCCTCCCTTTCATAGTATGCGAAATTTAACGAATTGCGGAAACCAGCTCTACAGGCTTGTTTGCTGAGTCTTAGGTTTAATTTGGTAGCGTCATTTTATCCTAAAATACACTCTCTTTCATAATGTACAGAATTTAAAGAGTCTCGGAAATCAGCTCTATGACAGCGTTTGCGAGAAGTGAACTTTTGAGGGTCTGCTAACATTTACACTCAAACATCCCTCAAATACACTCCCTTTCATATATACTCAATCAACGAAATCTCGCAAACGCGCTTGTAGAGCGCATTTGCGGAGACATTGGTTTAATTTGATAGCGTTACATTTTCACTGAAACTCCCTCTCTTTGATAAATAGAGTATTCAACGAATCGTGAGAAATAGCTATATAGTTGCGTTTCCGGGGAGTGAACTTTTTAAAAACTATTACATGAGAAATAGATTGAGTTGTCGTCGCAGCAGAAAGACTGTATATAAAGGAATTTATATAAGTTTAATAAATCTAACTTTTTGAAGACGGAACCGGGAAACTGGAAACGTAGAGTATAAAAGAAAAAATGAATTTAGAGTAGAAAAGCATAGAAATATAATATAGTTTTATCGACTTATTTTTGGACTCGGTATCGAGACAGACCAGCATACACAGTTTTTACAGATTTATAAACTCCCTCAGGTCATAAGTACCCCCGGGTCTGATACAAAAAAGAGAGGTTGTTCACCTCTCTTATGATGCGCCTGCAATGGCAAGTAGATTAACGATTATTACTATAAGAACAAATATACCGCCAACAACAAAGAACTTTTCTTTATCTGTAGCACCGTTCTGATTCATCCATTTCGCTAAATCAGACAGGCTGAAATATATTATAAAGATAACTGCTGTTAAAAACATGCTACTGTACCTCCTCAAACTGAACATTGCAATCCATACAGAGTACCCTTAATGTTTTTGTAGCTCTGAAAGAGTTTCCGCAACAAGGGCAGATGTACTTTCTTGTACTGCTGGGCTTTTTTGGTCTTGCTACAGGAGTTGAACCTGAGCCAGCTTTGCCGCCAGAGATTCCTATACTGTAAGCTGTCTGCCTGACAATCTGTATATCTTCCAACTGATTTATGATACAGAAGTCTAATGTCTTTTCTGTAGGCTCTGTGATTGTCCAACCATAAGTTTCGTGTCTGCTAATCTGTAAACCTCTTTCTTCGGCTAATGCTTTAAATCTCTTGTTATGGTAGATACCCCTGTTAGAAGTGTCTTTAATGTTGTTCTGTAATGCGTACAAGTGACAACCTTCATGTATCAGTGTAGCAACTATATTTTCAATCGGTCTGTTGAGATAATCAGCAGATAGATTAAGTTCGTGTGTTGCTACTGTATCATTGTGCCATACTTTGTTGACTGATACGTGACCGTAAGCACCTACAGTACTCTGTATAGTTATTGTTGGTACTTCCAGTTCATTGTTGAAGTATTCTTCATTGATAAGTTTGAATACTTTGTTTAAGTACTGTGCCGTTCTCTGATAGTTTGTAAGTTTCTTCATATGAGTACCTTCTTTCTTTATTTGATACTCATATTATACACTTTAAACAAGTGCATATCAATTGACGGAATAGACAAAAGATGCACTTAAAAACAGTGCATATTATACACTTTAAATAAGTGCATTTATTGAATGATTAATCATCAATGTATTCCAACAGATCACCCGGCTGTATCTGCAACAGCTTACAAATAGTATTAAGAGTTTCCTTGCTGGCAATCTCGCCTTGACGGATTTTTTGTATCTGGGCTTCTCCCATGATTTTATCTTTTCTTAATTTATAGGAAGTGTAGCCTTTTCCTTTTAATTCTTCCAATACATCTATTTTATACTTTAACATAGTAATTTCCCTCCCTGTTTATTTACTATAAATATCTTATCATATTCATACACTTAGAACAAGTGTTTTGCGAAAATAATATACACTTATTAAAAGTGTATAACATACACAAAAAATAGGTGTATAATTTGTGGGCTTTGTCAATAGACATACACCTAAAACAAGTGTATTATAATAGCATAAACAAAAACAACACAGAAGCAACCGGAACAGCCGAAAGCGTCCACAAACTTCAAGCCATATACCTGTGAGTGAACAGTACAGTAACAATAGTCAGGAAGATGCTTGAAGGGTTGCAACAAATCAGGAGGACAAAGATATGTGTAGAACAATGAAGGAATTAGAGAGAGTCGTAGCAGATTACAGAAGCATGAAAGCAATGAAAGAACAGATTGATGCAGAGGTTAAAAGTCTTGAATATGAAATCATCGGCTATATGGATGCTAATGAAAAACTGACAGAGACAGGCAATGATTTTACAATCAAACTTTCCACCTGTGAAAGAAGAACAGTTGACACAAAGAGACTTGAGGCAGACTTAGGAAGCCTTGCAGAGTATCAGAGAATCAGCCAGTACAGAAGATTATATGTTAAATAAATATTCATCCTTGCGGTGGAGGTCAACCGCTGAAAGGTGAGAACATGATTAAATATGCAATGATTAAAGCTATTCTTTCAGCACTGGCTGTAACTGCTCCCATAGCAGAGACAACCTATCTTGATACAGGTATTTATTATTCTGATATTCAGTCAGTAGTTGATTCTGAAGGTGAAGAGTGGGGCTATGATGCAGAACTTCCAGACGGTACACCTGTAATTATTACATTTGATTCTCAGAATACAGACAGCCGTTATGATGATGTGATAACAGGGCTTACAGAGATAAAGGGGTGACGAATAGCCTATGAATAGATTAATGACTTATGAACAGTGGCTAGAGCTGTTCAAACGACAACTGAGAAAATATATTAAACACAAGCTGGCACAGGTGCTTTACGGAGTATCAATGTTTATGATTCTGACAGTGCCGCCGCTGGCAATGATAATCCATTGGATATTAAGGGGGTGAGGCTATGGATGTGTTGCAAGTACTGTTCAGCTTATGGACAGGAAACAGGTGTACAACTGGACAGCCTGAAAGTATAAAGAAGCTGACAGCAGAGGAACAGCAGGAAATCAGGGTTTACTGCGAAAACCTTGAACGTCAGGCATTTGATGTTGGATTCAAGACAGCAGTACAGCTTTGGAATCAGCTTGATAATACAGGAGGAATCATGAAATGAAAGAAGATATTATTTATTTGCTCTTTGATAATTGGTGCAACTCTGGACATGAACCGGAGGTGATAGAAGCCATGAAAAAAGTTATTCAGAATCCTACAGAAGATACAATTTTTGAACTTTCTTCTGTAGTAGAAGCAAATGCTTTTAAAGCCGGGGTCAGAAGTTGCTTACAGATGATGCACTGTTTATTTATCGAAGAATAGGAGATACATATGTTAGAAAAACTGTATGAATTATGGTCTACTGAAAAAAGAGTAAGTATAACAATTAAAAGTGTAGGTTTAAACTGTACTTTTACTACTGTGATAGAAAACATCTATAAAGGTGAATATTCAGTAGTTCTTGAGTTTAGTGATAACAATATGAAGTTAGACGTAACAGAGAACTGTACGTGCAATGAGTATGAAATGACTGTTGCTTATAATGAGACAACTATAACTATAAACTGGGAGGAAGATTACATATGAAATATTATACAGTGATTGTTGTAAAGATTGATGCTTTTGAGTCTCAGATCATTAATGAAAGACATTTCGGAAACTATGAAGATGCAGAAGAATTTTCAAGGAATGTACCGCAGGGTACAGCTTGTATGATTGCTGAGTTGAAAAGCCCTCTTATTTGAGGGCTTTCTTGGCTCTGATAAGCGTTGATTTGCTGATTCCTGTCATTTGTTCGACTTGTTTATAGGAATGAGATTCTAACAGGTCTAAAGCGTGTTGCACCTGCTGCCGGGAGTACTTTTTTGGTCTGCCTTCGGTGAAATCCGGGTTCTGTCGTGCAATGGCTTTTCCAGTCTGACAGCGTTCAATAATCTGATTCCTTTCAAGTTCTGCTACTGCTAGGAGAGTAGTTATGAAGAACTGTCCCATAGCTGTATCTTCCAGCAAGCCAACGTTGAGAACATGGACAGAACACTTTTTCAGGAACAGATTCTTTACTATCTTGATTCCTTCTTCTGTGTTTCTTGCAAGCCTGTCCAGCTTACTTACTACAAGCATATCATTTTCCTGCATTTGTTGGATAACTTCATTGAATACAGGTCTGTCAGTAGTAGTTCCTGTGTATGCTTCCTTATAAATATGAGCATCACTGTACCTTGAAAGAATTTCCTGTTCCTGAGCATCAAGAGAATTTCCGTCTTTGGCTTGCCCCTTGGTTGATACTCTACAATATCCGTAAATCATGTTCATTTTCTCCTTTCGTTAGTGACACTAAGTTATGACACCTCTGTATACTGCTATTTTACGTCACTTCGAGAACGGTGTCAATACTTAAAAGTTATGAAACTCTGGGAGAAAAGAAAAAAGTCTGCAATGCAGACTTACAAGTGTTGGTCTTTGTTTGAGGGAGTGTACTGGCAGATGTCCTGTATCTGGCAGTCGAAGATACGACAGAGGTCATTTAACGTTGTAGTGTTCATAGGTTTATTCTTGCGTAACTTGTCAATAGTAGCACTGGAAACATGATACTGAGTAATCAGCGTATAAGTTGATTCAGTTGAATTTTTAAGAGTATTCCAGAACGGACTGTATTCTATCAACGTTAGTTCCCCTTTCAGTAAGATAAAATAAGGATAAATGATAGTTATATTGTTGACTATAGTCAGGAAAATAACTATAATATTATAAAAAGGAGGACAACCATAAGAAAAGGGATGCGTAAAAACATATAAGAAAAGGAGAATGGTTTTATGATGAAAAAAAGAATTTTAAAAGTAATAGGATTACTTGGTGTTTGTGGGATTTTAGAAATAACTACACCTGCTGTCACATTTGCTGAAACATCAACTACAGATACTTCAGGAATGAGTGATGAGGAAGTATATGAAAAAGCACTTGATTATGCTAAAAAAGTATATAAATATGATAAAGCGGCTGAATTGCTCAGAACTATAGAGGGATATAAAGACAGTACGGAATTGGCTGATAGATATGAGGTAATGAGTAGCAACAGATATATTGGAGGCAGATTTTATTGGTATCCGGCTGAATACGCTTTAATGATAAAACAGAATATAGAAAGTTTAGATGGCGGAAAATACGAAATGGAAGTTACAGATGAAAGCACATCAGAGGATGGAACTACAACGGATACTATTTCATTTTCAAACAATGATGGAAAAGGAACAATAAAATTATATGATGTAAGGGAAGATGGTTCCTTTGGAAAATGTGAAATTTCATCTGATTCAGGTTCAGCTTTAGGTTATCCTGCTACAATTGTAATTGCTACAGTAACATCAGAAAAAAGAACAGATACGGACTTATTAAAGAGACTAATGGATTTAAACCCACATGGCACTATTACAGAATACGGATTGGATTTTACATTCGATAATGACGGTTTATATATGACATTTACTATTGAGCCAGATGAAGAACACAAGCAGTTGGATACTGCGGCATCTGCGCCAGCGGAAACAACAGAAACACAAACAAATGAAAGTGATACGGAATCAAGTTCAAATAATACGACAGCAAATGATTCTCTTTATGAAGAAGCTGTAGATCAGTTGCAATTGATTTTGGATAAAGTAAATGACCCTTCTGGGTTGACAATAAATAAGGCGGAATATGCAGAAAATACTTATCTCGGAGAGAAAATATTCATGTTTGATTGTTCTTATACTAATGAAGTGGGAGGAATAGACAGAACAAAATTTGCCTGCATAGACGGAACCCTTTATGATGAAGACCCGGCACGCCCACAAGGAAATATGGCGTATATTCAGTTTTGGGATAAGGAAGATTCTACAAAGCTGGACGCAAAGAAACTAATGGATATGATTAAATAATGATGAGGAGAAAACCAATGAAAAAGATAAAAAAAATAATAGTTTCTATTATGTTAGTGTTCGTACTTGGAACTGGCATGAACATAACAAGTACATTTAATACTGTAGATGTACGAGCCGCGTCTGTAAAATTGAATAAGACAAATGTAAATTTAGTAAAAGGACAGACCTTACAGTTAAAATTGCAGGGAACAACGAAAAAAGCAAGATGGTATGTATCAAATACAAGTGTAGCAGTTGTTTCTAAGAATGGAAAAATAACAGCAAAGAATAAAGGTACAGCTGTTGTTACAGCACAAATTGGTACTAAGAAATATACTTGTAGGGTTACGGTTAAAGTTAATTCGACTTCTGCAAAACCTCGACTTGATGTAGTGATGTCCAGTAAAACAGATATGTCGGCTGGAACAGCGGCTATGTTAGTTGAAAATAAAGGAAGCAAAACTGTAAGAATTTATTCAAGCAATGCTCGATTAATAGATGCAAATTATAAATCTTACAATAGAAACTTATATTTAGTAGACCCGGATGAAATTAATCATAATCGTTTAGTGAGAATTTCTTCTATTGAGATAAAACCGGGAGAAACAAAGTTTATACCATTTTGTGTCAATGGTTCCCAAACTTGGTATGATAGGAAAAGTACTATAATGTACAGAGTTAAGTATGCTAATCAGTTTTATACTGTGACATCAAGTAGTTATTATGGAACATCTTATTATAAAGACTAAAATTTAGAAATATTAGATCAAAAATTAAGGTGTGAAATTTAACTTTTTTTAAGGAAGCTGAGAAGATAAAGTTACCCTTAAAATACTGGGTTTATTTGAGTATACAGAACAAGAAAGCAGTCTGCAAGGTTCAGTGATAAAATACTTGTCTGGAACAGATCAGATGATTCTAGGATGATATACTCGAATAAACCTAGTATTATTTTATAAACTTTTAAGAACTGTTTGTACTTTCAGAATAACAAGAGATATGATATACTTACAGTGTTGTCCAACCGATACCCGGCAACGGGAGGAGGTGAACATATGGAAATAGTCATATCTTTTTTAGTGACTGTTGCGGCAGGTGTGACTTGCCATCTCATCTGCAAATGGTTAGACAGACACGACAGGGACAACAAATAGCCTAGTGGACGCTCAACCACCGAAATAAAAAGAGAAGAGCCCTCGAATGTATTAGCGGTACATCCGGGGGCTCGTTCTTTGTTCACATGGAACATAGTCATATCTTTTTTGCCTACTGGCATTATAGCATATGCAGATCAGGAAATCAATATGCAAGTGATTCTGAAACAAATAAAAAAGAGTAAACTATCCCCTTGGTTTATGCCTTATTTTTCAAAAATGGCTCAGTTGATAGGTTTATTGTCTGTAGTAGGTGTGCATCCTTGGCTATTGCTAGTTTTGCAATGAAACATTGTCGGATATACTAACGACATCTCAAAAACGAGTGTAGGGATGTTTCCTTGCTAGAGATATATTTTATGAAGATATGTTCTCATATATCTAAGAATCTGTCAACGGAAAATTTCTACCTGTCAGGTTGCAATAGAGCGAAAGGCGAAGCCTGAGGTCTGAACACATGAAAGTTTTTTCAGCGCTACTTTCTACACTCGGCGGTTAAGCGCCTCGCCTAAAGCAGCTGCTTCTGAAAAAATTTTGCGTTCAGACGTTGATTGTTTTTTGTTACACCAAAAAAATATAGTAATTATTTTTTATATAAATAATAATTGTTGTTTTTTACAGGTGTAATAAATCCAACTCGAACTGATTGAACGAATGAGCAAAGCGAGTGAGAGAAAGAAAGTAAGACCCTCATAGCTCGCTACCAAAGAAAGGAATGATTACAATAGCAAAGCAGAAAAAATCCTACTATATAAAGGTGATGTTACAGGCAAAATAGTAGGTCTGATTGAGTACACAGCCAGAGGATTTATTTTTCTGGCATGGCTGGGAAAGTGTTCCTCTGGAAACAGAGATTGATTTCTGAGAGATATACTCGAATAAAGTCAGCAGTATTTCACAAAGTTGATTCTATCCCTCTCGCCCGGCGGGAGAATGGAATAAGCATTTTTCCTTCGTGACGAATGAGGGTGTGTCACAAATAGATATCGTTGGAAGAAGGCGCATAATGATGGCACGTCTCCCGGACGGCTCATCTTCCAGAAGCGTCTACGCCAACAGAAGCCCCAACAGTGTTCAAGCACCCACAATTTGGTGAGCTGAGAACTGTTGAAATCTCAGGGGAACCATGGTTCGTAGGTAAGGATGTAGCGGAAGCTCTGGGATATAGTAATGCAAGGAAAGCTGTTTTAGTACATGTTGATGCAGAAGACAAGGGGGTAACGAAATGGGACACCCCTGGAGGAACGCAGCAAATGACCATTATCAACGAATCCGGCCTCTACGCTCTCATCCTCAGCAGCAAGCTTCCGTCAGCAAAAGAGTTCAAGCACTGGGTTACGGCAGAAGTATGAAAGACAGGGGGACATAGTAAAAGGAGGAGAAAATTTTACCCTCCTAGAAATAAATTCAATGCTAATACATGGATATTTTCTTAAACTTTAAATACACATGTATCAACACTGAATTTAAAAGTGTAGTTTTAAAATTTGAAAAAAGAATCTTGACGAAACAATTTTTTAGTGTTACTATTTATTTTAGAGCAAGTGCAAAAAGTCCTTTCTTTAGTTTTGTTACACTTTTTGTTACACTTTGTTTCGTGGCTCGGCAAATGCAGTAATAAGTTCATTTGCGCAATCGTTAATGGGCCGTGAGGTCGCAGGTTCAAATCCTGTTGCCCCGATTTCCTTGTAAAATCAAGGGTTTCGCGAATATGGAAATCATAAGAAATGATTACCTTGTGATTACTTTTGATTACCTCTGATTACTCAAAAGCAATGTTATAATTGAAGAAAGGAGAATCTTCTGCACTTGCCGAAAGTAATAGGAGAATTTAAGATTATGAAAACGAATAAAAATAACTAGGCTCATGAAATATCAGTATATAAGATGATATTTTGTGAGCCTTTTTTACCCTGAACTTTACAGGATTTTATCAGCCGTATGTCTACAAACCTGTATTTCGTCACTACAGCGACTCTCAGCACTAGCCGAAGAAGATAACACTCCCATCCATAGGATAGACACATGACACGAATAGACGGCACGGAGGGCATTCTGAGCAGACAAGAGACAGGTCTGTAGGGAGCATGAAGCCTGATATTCAGGACAAATTGCAGCGGGCAGCAGTAGCCGGAACTCCCAATATTTCAAGACATAATAATAGGGCGGTTGAGTAAATAACATACTCAACTGCCCTTTTTGTCACTCTGAAAATCAGTTGTCTGTAACGCCACATCTTCAGATTACATATTATTCCGTCTTATCCAGCTTCTTGATATGTTCTCTCAGCACCAGATTAATGTACTGACTGAAAGAACGATCATCTTCCTCTGCAAGTTCTTTAATCTTATCTATAATATCTGCATCCAGAGTGATGCTTACTTTATTTTTCAGTGGTTTCATGCAAGCTCTCCTTTTGCTGATTAGTATAACAAATAGGCGATATAATATTGAAAAATAGTATAAAGTAGGATAAAATAATACTGATACAAAAAATGTCGCCTGCCGAGCGATCAATAGCCCGGTGACGTGAGATAAAATTGTAAAAGCATATATTGTTAAGGCAATAGATAGAAAATATACAAATATCTATAGACATTTTACAAAAATGTAGTACAATAATGTGTGTGGACATTCTGTGAAAACTATGTAAAGTGTATCACACACAATAAAACTGAATACGGCATAGCCGGAGAAATCCGGTGACGCAAAACTACAGGGTCTAAGCGAATGTATGACAGCCAGTTGCAACTATGATAATTAAGGCATTGCTTTTCGGGAATTAGGAGCAATGTCTTTTTTATAAAAAGAAACAGAGAAAAGAGGATGAAAGAATGAAGAAGAAAGTATTAGCCATTACTGCAACTATTTTTATTATAATAGTTGTAGTTGTGATTGGTGCTTATATTTATAAGCCCAAAAATCAAAATTCCAAAAGTCAAAATCCAGATGTTATGGACAGTGTTGTTTATGGCTTGGATGAACCCATGCAGTTTGAACCCGGAAAGTATTATGATTTTTCTGTAGTAGGTGCAGGAGAAGATAATGATAATCCTAAAGAGGGTGATATGAAATGGGTACCTAAATATTGGAGTATGGTGAAAAATCCCTCTGATGAAGAAAAAAAAACCAGTTGGAAGATTGGTACGGATAAGGGCATTTCAGAATCAAATACATATAATTTATATGTGTTTTTTCAGAAAAATGTTTATGAAGAACATACTTGGAAAGAGACTGATAATGTTAAATCAGTAGCGTATCAGTTTGTAACTGCGGAAATTAAACCAGAAGAAAACAGGGAATCAAATTCTACTGAAAATAGTTCGTCTGACTCCAGTAATGAGGATTCAACACACTATAGTAGCAATAGTTCGTCAGAAAATCATATTTGCCAAGCTGATGGATGTTATCGTGAAGGAATAAAAACAGTGACAGGAATAAGTGGAAAAACGGAATATTACTGTCAGGAACATTATGATGAAATACAAGATATTATAGATATGATGGAGACAGATGTTGGAAATGGTACAGAAAGTCGTCATACATGTGCAGCATCCGGATGCAATAAGGAAGGCACAAATCCAGTGGAAGGCTTTGGTGGAACAGAATATTACTGTACGGAACATTATAATGATCTGATTGACATTATAAATAGCATGGCACAATAAAAAATGGAGGTAATAAGATTATGGAAGAAAATACTATGGCAATAGTACTTAAAGTTTTAGGAGTTATTGAAGCAATTTGTGGAGTTTTTGCAGGGATTTCTATGATTGGTGATTACAATGATATTACAAACTATATGGGATGGATATTTTTGATTTCTGGAATTATTGGATGTATATTTATGTTCGGATTTGGTGAAATTATAAGTCTTTTACATCAGAAAGTCCAGCTTCAACAGGAAGAACTTCAGGTTCAGAAAGATATTTTACAAGTGGTAAAAGCTGAGCCTAGAACCAATAGCGAATCTCATGGATCAACATTACAGGAAATCGAAGCACATTTACCTGAGCTATAATAGGGGAACTGATTATGGAAGAGAGATTTAAAAAGTTATTTGAGACAGAAGAAGATTTATATACTGATGGTTCGCCGATTATTTTAGAAAAAGGTGTACTATTGTTAGATACAAAATCCAATAAGCTAGTAATCCAGATGAAGTTTTGCAATATTTCTGAAAAACCATTTAAAGCATTATATATTTCGTTCGATACATACGATACATCAGATGTACAGATGTCACCAGTTGAATATAAGTACTTGGATTTAAATGTGGACTATGGCAGAAGCTTTGGAGCAGATAAAGCAATTATTTTAGAGAACAGTATCGTACGTTCTTTTAAGGTAAATAAGTATAGTGTTGTATATGATGACAATGAAATCAAGACTTTTTCTCCTCCTTTTTCCCAGTTGCCGGATTCGGATTTTTTACAGAATAAATTTACAAATGAAGAGCTTATAAAACAGTATTGCATTGAAACTTCGAGATATTCCAAGTATGTACCCATTCAATATGGAAATATATGGAAATGTTCCTGCGGAAAGTGGAATAGTAAATACGTATGTTGGAATTGTAAAGTACTAAAGAAGGATATTTTTGGAAAAATTTCTGATCCGGAACTTACCGCAAATAAAGAAAAACGTCTGGAGCAGGAAGCATTCGATAAAGAAATTCAAGAAGCACAGCGTATTAAAGATCAAAAAGCGGAGCAGATCAAGAGAAAAAGAATGAGAAATATAGCCATAGCAGGTTGCGTACTTGTTGTAGGTGGGATTCTTTATTCATCTTTTGTGCAGCCGTATATTACATATCAGCATGGCAAAAAATTGTTATCTGAGAAAAAATATGATGATTCCATTGCTGAATTTGCAAAAGTAGAAGGGTATAAGGATGCGCAGTCTTTGATAGATGATGCGTATTATCAGAAAGGCGAAAGTTTACTTAAAGAGAAAAAATTTGATGAAGCAGAGGCAATCTTTGAATCATTAAATAATTATAAAATGACGAAAGAAGCAAAATATCAAAAGGGATTATATTTGCTGGAACAAAAAGAATATGATGCTGCGAAAGAAATTTTTAAAGAGTTAGATGATACTGAAATGCGCAACGAAGCTAATTATCAAAAGGCATTAGATTATGTTTCGCAAAAAAGGTATGATAAAGCAGAGTTACTTTTTAGAGAATTAAAAAATCGTGCATATAAAGATTCGGAAGATCAGTATTATTCTGTAAAATATCAAGAGGGTATTGGGTTTATGGATGCGAAAAATTATTCATCTGCATCCAGTGTGTTTCAGAATATAAAAGAGTATAAGGATGCACTTTCTAAATGGGGCGAGTGTCAATATTTGCTTGGAATGGAAAATGTGTCTCAGAAAAAATATGACAAAGCTTTGGGATATTTTCAAAGAATAATAGATAATAATGCAGGAGGAGATAATCAAGAAACAATTAATGAGATAATCAATGAATGTTATTGTAAAAAAGCGGAAATATATATAAAAAAAGGCGATAAAGAGGCAGCGAAAAATATCCTGAATAGCATATCAGAATCTGATGAAAGCAAAGAATTAATGATGAAAATGGCTATGTTTGATTTGCAGAAGATGACAGAGTTCTGCTATAAAGGTGCATTATTGCAAACGATTTTAGACAAGTATGGAAATCCTGATGATAAATCTCTATATCGTATAACTAATTCTAGAACGTATCACTGCGATCTGTATTATGATAATTGTTATTTTGCAGGTATGTTAGGTACTGTAAGGCTTGAATTTTCTTCAGAAACAGATTATGAATATAATGAAAGTACAAAAAATACTGATTTTAAACTGGGTGGTATTGAATGGATATTAGAGGGGGATAATGTTGTAAATAAAGAAACTATGAAAAAAATTTATAAAGAAGTAAAAAGACTATTGGGAAAACCACCAACTGAAGATAAAAATTTCAGTAATGAAGAAAATTCAAAACCACACGAGATACTATGGAGAGCATCATGGAATGAGGAATATATTCTTATGTATTTAAAGAATTCTATTAATTTTTTTGATAGAAAATTAGAATAAAATTCAAATATTAAATTTTCCTGGTTGCGGATGTAAGCACCGTTCTTACGGATAGAGGGGAGTACTTCTGCTGTAACCCAGTGCTTGAACTCTTTTGCTGACGGAAGCTTGCTGCTGAGGATAAGAGAGTAGAGGCCGGATGTAGAATTTTTTTGAGACATTTTGATTACTTTTTTGATTACCTTTAAAAAATCAGGGTGAGAAAATGCAGTAAAATCAAGGACTTTACAATTTTAACAATTTCCGTGAGGTCGCAGGTTCAAATCCTGTTGCCCCGACTATTATAAATGCAATAAAATCAAGAGTTTCCGAGTTTTGGAAGCGTAGGACAATACTAACCTAGCGGTTCTTGTCCGTTATAAAAAATAAGAAGAAGCTCTCAGAGTGCCAGCTTTGGGGGCTTCATTCTTTTTGCCTGTCGGAATTATGGCATATTCATGCCAAAACACCTCGCGGAATAGTGGTGTGTGAACAATAACAGACTTACTTGATTCGGTTAAAAAACTGAAAAGTAATCTTGACTAAACAATTGTTTAGTGTTATTATTTGTTTCGAGTAAATGCAAATAAATTATAAGAAAAATGCGATGACAAGGAATAGTACACCTTAACCGGAGCACAGAGAACTGCTGGTTGCTGAGAAGCAGTGGAAGGAAATTGTGGAACTCGCCTTTGAGCAGCTGCCTGAAATTATACAAGAGTAGGTGCAGACGGTTTCCACCGTTATATGGAGAGGATATAAGAATACCGGATATCCGGAGATTCCGTATCCCATGAGTGTATGACATTGTTCATAAATAAGAGTGGTACCGCGTAAGATGATAATATCTTTCGTCTCTTGCAGATAAGTCTGTGGAGATGGAAGATTTTTTTATGTCTTTTTACAGTCAATCCCCACAGTCCAAACATAATATTTACATAACGGAGGAAGAAAAAATGATGAATCCAAGCAAATATCAGAGACAGTATTTTATGCCGCCTGTTAAATGCATGAAATGGGCAGAAAAAGAATATGTGGACAAAGCACCTGTCTGGTGTTCTGTAGACCTTCGTGACGGTAATCAGGCACTGGTGATTCCGATGAGTCTGGAACAGAAAATTGAATTCTTTAAACTTCTTGTAAAAATCGGTTTTAAAGAAATTGAAGTAGGTTTCCCGGCTGCTTCTGAAACAGAATATGAATTTCTGCGTACCCTGATCGAGCAGAATCTGATTCCACAGGATGTAACTATTCAGGTTCTGACTCAGGCCAGAGAGCATATCATCCGCAAAACTTTTGAAGCTGTCAAAGGCGCACCGAAGGCAATTGTACATGTGTACAATTCCACCTCTGTAGCTCAGAGAGAACAGGTATTTAAGAAATCCAAAGAAGAAATCTTAAAGATTGCAGTGGATGGTGCCGCATTATTAAAGAAACTGGCTGATGAAACAGAAGGAAATTTCCAGTTTGAGTACAGCCCTGAAAGCTTCACAGGCACAGAACCGGAATACGCTCTGGAAGTATGCAATGCAGTTCTTGATGTATGGCAGCCTACAGCAGATAACAAATGCATCATCAATCTGCCTGTAACTGTACAGCATTCTATGCCGCATGTATATGCAAGCCAGGTAGAATATATGTGTGAAAATCTGAAATACCGCGAGAATGTAATCGTATCTCTCCATCCACACAATGACAGAGGATGCGGTGTTGCAGATTCTGAAATGGGATTACTTGCAGGTGCAGACAGAATCGAGGGTACTCTGTTCGGAAACGGTGAGCGTACCGGAAACGTAGATATTGTTACACTTGGTATGAATATGTATTCTCAGGGTGTAGATCCAAAACTTGACTTCTCCGATATGCCGCATATCTGTGAAATATATGAAGAATGTACCGGAATGAAAGTAGGCGAAAGAAGTCCGTACAGTGGTGCACTTGTATTTGCCGCATTTTCCGGCTCTCATCAGGATGCAATTGCCAAGGGTATGCACTGGAGAGATGACAAGGATCCGGATCACTGGAATGTTCCGTATCTTCCAATCGACCCGACAGATGTGGGAAGAAATTATGACGCAGATGTTATCCGCATCAACAGCCAGTCCGGTAAAGGCGGCGTGGGATATATCCTTGAGACCAAATTCGGTCTGAACCTTCCTCCGAAAATGCGTGAGGCAATGGGATATGCCACAAAAGCTGTTTCAGATCACAAACATAAAGAGCTTCATCCTGACGAAATTTTCAATCTGTTTAAACAGACCTTTGAGAATATCACAGAACCGTACAGCATCAATGAAGTACATTTCCAGCAGAAAGATGGTGGTATTGTAACAAAAGTTACCTCTACTTTCCGCGGGAAGACAATCACTACAGAGGCATCCGGTAACGGACGTCTTGATGCAGTCAGCAATGCACTGAAGAAGGCATATGAGCTGAAATATTCCCTGGAAACATATCAGGAACATGCGCTGGAGCGCAGTTCAAGTTCCAAAGCTATTGCTTATGTCGGTATCAAAAAGCCGGATGGAACTCTTGCCTGGGGTGCAGGCGTAGACGCGGATATCATTCGCGCATCTATTGATGCACTTGTAACAGCGATCAATAACCGTTAGACTGTTCCGACACGCTCGATTCTTTCCTGCTGTTTTTTGACTTCTGCAGGTCAGGCTAATATCCGCTTGGCAGGGAATAATATAGTTTACATAAAATATCAAAAATCAGATACCGATCAGATTGTCCAGAGGACTTCCTGACCGGTATTTTTTTGTATTTATAAAAATACAAGAAAGTCTTAATGTACGCGATAAAGTACAATAAAGAAGCAAACTCCGATGAAAAGCTATCAGAATTGTATTTAATTAAAATCATAAGGGAAATTAATTGACATAACACTCATGTTTACGTATACTGACAGCGTGGGCAGAAAAGTGTCCTAAATAAGTACAATTTACATTTTATTATCTCACTCCAGGCCAGTGAGAAATGCGCGGAAATATTTTAGAGAAAGAGGTAAAAGAATGAAAAATTTCGAACAGTGGAATGGCTTTAAGGGCAACCGTTGGAAAGAAAAAATCGATGTACGTAACTTTATTGGAATGAACTATACACCATATGACGGTGATGCTTCTTTCCTGGAAGGACCTACAGAAGCTACAAACAAACTGTGGGGCAAGCTCCAGGCACTTCAGAAAGAAGAACGTGCCAAAGGCGGAGTTCTTGATATGGAGACAGAGGTAGTTACATCTCTGACAGCATATGGTCCCGGATATATTGATGAAGAAACAAAAGACCTTGAAAAAGTTGTTGGTCTTCAGACAGATAAACCTCTGAAACGTGCTTTCATGCCATACGGCGGTATCAAAATGGCAGAGCAGGCTTGTGAAACTTACGGATATAAAGTAAGTGACAAGATTAAAGATGTTTTCCACAACTATGAATTTAAAACTCACAACCAGGGTGTATTTGATATCTACACACCTGAGATGAAAGTAGCACGTCACAACAAGATCCTTACAGGTCTTCCGGATACTTACGGACGTGGACGTATCGTTGGCGACTACAGACGTGTGGCTCTGTACGGAATCGACGCTCTGATCGAAGGAAAACAGAAAGACTTCGCAGCATGCGACCGTCAGGGTATGAGACGTTATGACTTCCAGCTTCGTGAAGAGATCGCTGATCAGATCCGTGCTCTGAAAGGCATGAAAGTTATGGCTGAATCTTATGGATATGATATCTCCAAACCGGCCAAAGATGCAAGAGAAGCTTTCCAGTGGCTGTACTTCGGATATCTTGCAGCCATCAAAACTCAGAACGGTGCTGCAATGAGTGTCGGACGTATTTCTACATTCCTTGATATTTATATTGAAAGAGATCTTCAGAACGGAACTCTTACAGAGAAAGAAGCTCAGGAGCTTGTTGACCACATGGTAATGAAATTCCGTATGGTTAAATTTGCACGTATCCCTTCTTACAATCAGTTATTCTCCGGTGACCCGGTATGGGCAACTCTGGAAGTAGCAGGTATGGGACAGGACGGACGTTCCATGGTAACAAAGAACGACTATCGTTTCCTGCACACACTGGAAGATATGGGACCGGCTCCGGAACCAAACCTTACAGTACTTTATTCTTCAAGACTGCCTGAGAACTTCAAGAAATATGCTGCAAATATTTCTGTTACAACAAGTTCTGTTCAGTATGAGAATGATGATGTTATGCGTCCGGTATGGGGCGATGACTACAGCATCTGCTGCTGTGTATCTGCTACAGAGACAGGTAAAGAGATGCAGTTCTTCGGTGCTCGTGCAAACCTTGCAAAATGCCTTCTTTATGCGATCAACGGCGGTGTTGATGAGAAGACAAAACAGCAGGTAGGACCAAACTATCAGCCGATCACTTCTGAATATCTTGACTATGATGAAGTAATTGCAAAATATGATAAAATGATGGACTGGCTGGCTCATCTGTATGTCGGAACACTGAACATGATTCACTACATGCATGACAAATACTACTATGAAGCAGCAGAGATGGCTCTGATCGATACAAAGGTTGAGCGTTCTTTCGCAACAGGTATCGCAGGATTCTCTCATGTAGTAGACTCCCTGTCCGCTATCAAATATGCAAAAGTTAAAGCTATCCGTGATGAAGACGGTATTACAACAGATTTCCAGGTTGAGGGTGACTTCCCACGTTATGGTAATGATGATGACAGAGCAGACGAGATTGCAACAACTCTTCTGTCTACATTCCTTGAGAAACTGAAACACATCCATACTTATCGTGATTCCAAGCCAACCACATCTATCCTTACTATTACTTCCAACGTTGTTTATGGTAAGGCTACAGGATCTCTTCCGGATGGAAGAAAAGCAGGGGAACCTCTTGCACCTGGCGCAAACCCATCTTACGGTGCAGAGCAGAACGGTCTTCTTGCTTCCCTGAACTCTGTTGCCAAGCTTGACTATGAAGATGCTCTTGATGGTATCTCCAATACTCAGACAATCAATCCTGATGCTCTGGGACACAGTGATGACGAGCGTTCAGAGAATCTGGTACATGTACTTGACGGATACTTTGATCAGGGTGCTCATCACCTCAATGTAAACGTATTTGGTAAAGAGAAACTGATTGACGCTATGGAACATCCGGAAAAAGAAGAGTATGCAAACTTCACAATCCGTGTATCCGGATATGCTGTTAAGTTCATCGACCTTACAAGAGAGCAGCAGTTAGACGTTATTGCCAGAACCTGCCACGACAGAATGTAATTAATGGATGATGATATAATGGATAATAAACAGATAAAAGGCTATGTTCATTCTTTAGAAAGCTTCGGGTCCGTTGACGGACCCGGAGTAAGATATGTGATTTTTTTAAGCGGCTGTGCCATGAGATGTCAGTTCTGTCATAATCCGGATACCTGGAAGATGAAGCAGGGAGAGCTTTATACGGCAGATGAGCTTCTTAAGAAAGCTTTACGTTATAAGGGCTACTGGGGCAGCAAAGGCGGTATCACTGTAAGCGGTGGTGAGCCATTGCTTCAGATGGATTTTCTTACAGAATTTTTTAAGAAGGCAAAGGCAGAGGGTGTGCATACGAATCTTGATACCAGTGGAAATCCCTTCACTGATCAGGAACCATGGCATTCCGGATGGCTGGAGCTTATGAAGTATACAGATCTTGTAATGCTTGATATCAAGCAGATTGACGAGCAGGAGCATATTAAGCTTACCGGTCATTCCAATAAGAATATTCTTGCGATGGCGCGGGAACTTTCTGATATGAAAAAACCTGTATGGATCCGTCATGTGCTTGTGCCGGGCGGAAGTGATAAGGATGAATATCTGCACCGGTTAGCTGATTTTATCCATACTCTTTCCAATGTGGAGAGAGTGGAGGTGCTCCCTTATCATACGCTTGGTAAGTTTAAATGGGAGAATCTGGGGCTTTCTTATCCACTGGAGGGGGTTAATCCTCCGACGCAGGAAAGGATTGATAATGCCCGGAAGATTCTTGGAGCTATCTGAGTAAAAATATATAGCTGTCATATCCTCTTTTTGGGGTATGGCAGCTTTATTTGTTTAAAAAAGGGACGCGAAGCAGGCGTATAGTTGTACCGGATACGGTTTCGGCATCTAAGAGATTCTAAGCCCTCGAAAATCCGCTAAAAGCATGAGACGAAAAGTCCGGAATTACTCGCTGTCGCTCAGACAAGGGACTTTTCGTCTCATAACGCAGATTTCCGAGGACTAAGAATCTCTAAGATGCCTGCAAATGCATCCGGTACAACTATACGCCTGCTTCGCTGGTTTTGGTTAAGATATAAATACAAGGCGGAGTGTGAAAAAGTTTTAAGAAGGACTTTGTTTATGCAAAAATGAATTGAGACGTGAAATATATCCCCCGGGAGGGCTTGTTGGGGGGAGGGTGGATTTGATATAATTTTGGTCATATATGATTATAAATTGCATGCATGGAGGTTGGCATAAGGTGAAGGATTTATTATCGGAGATTGAGAGTTACTGGACTACCCGGGCTGAGGGGTATTCTGAAGTTAATCATAAGGAATTGAATGGGATGCAGAAGGGGGCATGGCTTGAGGTGTTGAAAGGGCAGTTCCCGGAGAAAGCGAAGGATGAGATTAAGATTTTGGATATCGGAACAGGACCTGGATTTTTTCCTGTTATTCTGGCTGAGGCGGGATATAAGGTGACTGCTGTTGATTATACACAGGAGATGTTGGATACTGCGAAGAGGAATGCCGGTAATCTTTGTGAACGGATTTCTTTTTATAAGATGGATGCTCAGAATCTGGAATTTGAGGATGATGTGTTTGATGTTGTGATCAGCAGGAATCTGACATGGAATCTGAAGGATCCTAAGAGAGCTTATGAAGAGTGGTGTCGTGTACTGAAACCGGGCGGAAAGCTTCTTAATTTCGATGCAAACTGGTACGGTTATCTTTATGATGAGGAGAAACGCCTGTCTTATGAGGAAGACCGAAAGAGTGTGGAGAGTGAGCATCTGGATGATCATTACCTCTGTACGGATATTGACAGAATGGAGAAGATTGCACTGCAGATGCCTCTTTCTTCTATCAACAGACCGTCCTGGGACAGGAAGTTTCTGAAGGAGAACGGGTTTGAATCTGTGGCAGTGGATACCGGGATCTGGCAGCGGGTGTGGAGTCAGGAAGAGAAGCTGAATTATCATTCTACGCCGATGTTTATGATCAGCGCTGTGAAGAAAGAGAAAGATATCTGGTCCGAGAATGACGGAACGGATGATTCTGATAGCAGATATGACAGGGAAAGAGATTTGGAGGATGCTGCGTTGTGTACTGCTCCGGGTATGAAAAAGAGTGGATTTCTGAGACTGGGCGGAGGTGAGTTTTCGCTTCCTTATACAGTAATCTGCGGTTCTCATCCCGGAAAGACAGTTCTGATCACCGCTGCGGTCCACGGAGGAGAATATGTGGGAATCCAGGCTGCTGTTGAGCTTGCGGATAAGCTGAAACCGGAGAAGATCCATGGAAGAGTGATCTTGGTTAAGACTGTGTGCAGGAAGGAATTTGAGGAGAGGAGCGGCAGTGTCTGCCCGGAGGATGAGAAGAATCTGAATCGTGTATTTCCGGGAAATCCGCAGGGAACCAGGATGGACCGTCTGGCGTATGAGGTGGTTCAGAAGCTTCACAGTGCAGCAGATTATTATATTGATCTTCACAGCGGGGATGATTATGAGCAGCTTACGCCTTATATTTACTATGCCGGATGTGCAGATGAAGATGTGGTTCAGATGTCAAGGAAGATGGCAGAGCAGGCAGATGTTCCCTATATGGTAAAGTCTAATGTGGCATCCGGTGGTTCTTACAATTATGCTGCCGCATGTGGCATTCCCAGTGTTCTGATCGAACGTGGCCAGATGGGAGGCTGGAGTCCGGAGGAGGTTCATTCTACAAGAAAAGATGTGCGTAATATTCTGTGTGCGCTGGGTGTTTACGATGGCATGAGAAGTTACAGTAATTATTATCCCATGGAAATTGAAGATGTGCGTTATCAGTCTGCCAGTGTATCCGGGCTGTGGTATCCTGCCAAAAAACCGGGAGATATCATTAAGGTTGGAGAGTATCTTGGCTGTGTTAAGGATTATGAGGGAAATATTCTGGAGACAAGTTTATCCGATTTAAATGGAGTGGTTCTATATCAGGCGGGAAGTCTTCAGGTTATTAAGGATGGTCCGATGATCGCATATGGCAATTTCAGCAGAAGAAAGGATGAACGCAAGGAAAAGATCACAAATTACTGGGCGAAAAGAAGCGACAGTTTTATGGAACAGAGAAGAGCTGAGCTTCACAGTGATATGGCTGATAAATGGCTGAAAGAGATCGGGACTTTTCTTCCTGATGGAAAATTAAGGATTCTGGATGTGGGATGCGGTGCAGGCTTCTTTTCCATTCTTTTAGCAAAACTGGGACATGAAGTTACAGGAATCGATCTGACACCGGATATGATCATTCATTCCAGGGAACTGGCAAAAGAAGAGAATGCCTCCTGTACGTTTGAAGTAATGGATGCGGAAAATCCGGATTTTCCCGATGGTACCTTTGATGTGATCGTGTCCAGAAATCTTACCTGGACACTTCCGGATGCAGCAAGAGCATATAAAGAATGGATTCGTGTGCTGAAAACGGGAGGAATCCTGATCAACGCAGATGCCAATTATGGTGCAGATGATTTCTCAGATACTGCTGATCTACCTGCCAATCATGCTCATTTTACAGTAGGCGATGCCATGATGCAGGAATGCGAGGAAATTAAACGCCAGCTTCCTATCAGTTCCTATGTACGCCCTGCCTGGGATCTGGAGACACTGGGAAAGCTGGGTATCAACAGATTCTCCATTGATCTGGGTATCAGCAGCAGAATTTATACAAAGAAAGATGAGTTTTATAATCCAACCCCTATGTTCCTGATCTGCGGCGAAAAAAATAAATGTAATAATTGAGAAAAATGAAGCATATATTAAAGGGAGATTTCATTGATGGAGCCTTCCTTTTTTCTTTTTTGCAAGCTAAAATGTTACAAAAATATGAAAAAAGCTTGACAAAAACAATTATATTAAATATAATTTTCTTATAAGTTACAGAAATGTTACAACCATAAAAACCTGTAATTAAAAAAACTCAAGGAATGATAAGTATGAAAGTTCAGAAAAAAGAGTCAAAACAGTCCGGCAATCCGGCGCGGAGTCTGATACTGGTTACAGTGTGTACCTGTACGGCGATTGCGTTTGCAGCAGGCGGCAGAATAGCAGATTTTAATGGAAAAAACAAAGTATATGCAGCTTCTGAAAATAGGGAGAAAACTTTTTCCTCTGATGCTGACGAAACAGATGTACTGCCAACAGGAATTGCAGGAGTAGTATCCGGAATGAATGATACAGCTTCTCCCAAAAAATCAGTCACACGTATCGGAACTTCCTGTGAACAGGTAATGGTCGGTCAGAGAATCAAAGTTATTGAAAATAATATGGCAGAATTCGATGTCAGCTCTTCTATGGAGAGCAGCATCAATGAGTTGGATGCAAGGACAGCGGCTCTTGCAGAGAGTGCCCGGATGATGTCGGATGAGGACTATGATACATTGCTTCATATTGTAGAAGCTGAAGCAGGTACTGAGGATGTCAAGGGACGCATTCTGGTTGCCAATGTGATCATGAACCGTATAAAGAATAAGGAATTTCCCGATACAGTCACAGAAGTGGTATGGCAGAATACCAATGGTGTTCCGCAGTTTTCGCCGACTTATGACGGACGTATCAATGAAGTAACTGTTACAGATGAGACAAGAGAAGCCGTCAGACAGGCTCTTGAAGGTGTGGATTATTCAGAAGGAGCACTGTTTTTTATCCAGAAGTCTGAAGCTGAAAGCCAGAATGTCTCCTGGTTTGAGAAAGATCTGAAAAGGCTGTTTAAATACGGCGTACATGAATTTTATACCTATCCGGATTCAGCAGAAAGTTCCACAGGATCGTAATAAACGATACTCTTCATATGACTCATTTAACAGGATTGCGGTAATACTGCTCAAAATATGGACATATTCTTCGGGAACAAAAGAATATGTCCATATTTTTGATTTATAGTAATCGATCATAGATACTGTTCACTGGAAATATCCCGCGAGGTGTTTTTTGTGAGCGAAGGTCACAGAAAAGCCAAGACATACTGCGCGAATTTATGCGATTAGCATAAATTCTGTGCATCGCGAAGCGTGTTGCTGTGAACAGAGTGAACAGTAATCAATCATAAAAAGACAGAAAAAAGAGAAATAATTTAGGATAGTATTTTGCTAAAGTATATGCTATAATGTGCTCAATTGGCGAAATGAATAACTGTAACTGTTCAGCGGTTTATTATTACTGCCAATATACTGAACAGTTACGAATAACTTTGGAAAGGCAGGAAATATCATGCAGGTATTATACAAAAGCACAAGAGGAAAAGAAGAAACCGTAACAGCTTCTATGGCTATTTTAAAGGGGCTTTCTGAGGATGGCGGCTTATTTGTGCCGACAGAGATTCCGAAGCTGGATGTCCCAATGGATGAGCTGGCAAAGATGAGCTATCAGGAGACAGCATATGAAGTAATGAAATGTTTCCTTACTGATTTTACAGAAGAAGAATTAAAGAACTGCATCAACAATGCCTATGATGAAAAATTTGATACAAAAGAGATTGCACCGCTTCATGAAGCAGACGGAGCTTATTTCCTTGAGCTGTATCATGGTGCGACCATTGCGTTTAAGGATATGGCATTATCAATTCTTCCACATCTTATGACTACAGCTGCTAAGAAGAATCAGGTAAAAAATGAGATTGTTATTCTTACCGCTACTTCCGGAGATACAGGTAAAGCGGCAATGGCCGGATTTGCAGATGTTCCGGGAACCAAGATCATCGTTTTCTATCCGAAACATGGTGTAAGTCCTATCCAGGAGAAACAGATGGTAACTCAGAAAGGCAACAATACATATGTTGTGGGAATTACCGGAAACTTTGACGATGCACAGACTGCCGTAAAGAAAATGTTCAATGATAAGGAACTAGAAGCAGAACTTGATGTTGCAGGATATCAGTTCTCATCTGCGAACTCTATCAATATCGGACGTCTGGTACCGCAGATCGTTTATTATGTATATGCATATGCATCACTTGTACGTCAGGGCAAGATCAAAGACGGTCAGGAGATCAATGTGGTAGTACCTACCGGAAACTTTGGAAATATCCTGGCTGCTTATTATGCAAAACAGATGGGACTTCCGGTTCACAAACTTATCTGTGCCTCCAATGATAACAAGGTTCTGTATGATTTCTTCCGCACAGGAACTTATGACAGAAAGCGTGACTTTATCCTTACAACCTCACCGTCCATGGATATTCTGATCTCCAGCAATCTGGAACGTCTGATCTACCGTATCGCAGGCGGTGATGCAAAAAAATGTGCAGAGCTGATGCAGTCTCTTACTGCAGGCGGCGAGTATACCATCACAGAAGACATGAAGGCACAGCTTGCAGACTTCTATGGCAATTACTGTACAGAAGACGAAACAGCAAAAACAATCGCAGAAATCTTCAAAGACAGTCATTATGTGATAGATACCCATACTGCAGTTGCAGCAGGTGTTTATGACAAATATGTAAAAGATACCAATGATACCACACCAACTGTCATTGCATCCACAGCAAGCCCATATAAATTTACAAGAAGTGTAATGGAAGCACTTGGAGCAGATACAGACGGTAAGGATGATTTTGCACTGGCTGATGAACTGAGTGCGCTTTCCGGAGTGAAACTTCCACAGGCAGTTGAGACGATCCGCACAGCACCGGTGCTTCATAACCGGGTGGTAGATGCGCCGGATATGCCAAAGGCAGTAAAAGATATCCTTGGAATCCGATAATCTCCATATTATAAAAAAATATAATTAATTCTACATTTTATGTTGAAAAAGAACATATACTGGAGTATAATAAAATCAGTTAAAAACAGTGAATATCCTGAAATGTACGAGGCCCCTTCTTTTTTTGAACCTACATCGACTTTAACGGGAACCCAACATCGCAGGCCGGATGTCAGGCCGTCATTATGCAGCGGAAGACAGAAGGTCTGTTGAGGATACCCACCTAGCTGCGGCTAGGCGTCAATGGGAAGGGAACGGCATTTCGGGAACTGTAAAAATGAGCCGTAGAGAGGCTCTTTTTTATTATCTTTTGGATTTAATATTATTTTATGATACGGGAGGTTGGAAACAATGAGTGTTTCTGAAAGAAAGTTCGGTGTATTACAGACTGGGGAAACAGTAAAAATTTTTCATCTGGAAAACAAATCCGGGGCATATGCGGAAGTGACAGATTTTGGAGCAATCCTGGTTAAGGTCTGCGTACCTGATAAAGATGGTACTTTAACAGACGTAGTACTTGGATATGATGATCTGGCATCTTATGAAGTAAATGGATGCTTTTTCGGTTCAACCATCGGCAGAAACGGAAACCGCATCGGCGGTGCGAAATTCTCTGTCAATGGCAAAGAAGTAGTTCTTGCTCAGAATGAGAATGACAATAATCTTCACAGCGGTCCTGACGGATTTGAAAAAAAGCTCTGGAAAGTGGCTGAGATTTCCGATGATAAAAACAGTGTTATATTTAACCGTATAAGTCCGGATGGCGAGAATGGTTTCCCGGGAGAATTTGATGTGTCTGTAAAATATGAGTTTACGGAAGACAACGAACTGAGGATCCATTATCAGGGAATCTGCGATGAGCCGACAGTTGCCAATATGACAAATCATTCTTATTTCAATCTGAATGGTGAGGGAAGCGGAACCGCCATGGATCAGTATCTTACAATCCATGCAAAATATTATACACCTGTAGCCGACAGTCATTCCATTCCTACAGGAGTGTATGAGGAAGTTGCAGGGACTCCCATGGATTTCAGAACTGCCAAACAGATCGGGCAGGATATTGAAGCAGAATTTGACCAGCTGAAATTCACAGGCGGATATGACCACAATTATGTGACAGACAACTATGCAAAAGGAAACAGAAGACTGATCGCAACCGCATACAGTGATAAAACCGAAATTGCCATGGATGTCACTTCCGACTGTCCATGTGTACAGTTTTACGCAGCAAATTTTGTCGAAAATGAACATGGTAAAAATGGTCATACTTACAATAAGCGGGATGCTTTCTGTCTGGAAACGCAGGTTGAACCGAATGCGGTCAATGTTGAAGATTTCCACTCCCCGATTCTTAATGCAGGTGAACAGTATGATTCTGTGACTGCTTATCATTTCTACATCAGAAAGTAAAAATCTGACCATAAAACTAATTACATATTGATCCGGTTTTTTTCATATCTACAGCGTTCCAGCATGAAAAGAACCGGATTTTATTATCCATAATTCATGTTTGTCATAACGGCAGTTTCATGGTATGATAGTAAACAGAGATATTCGAAACAGTTATCTTTATAATTACAGCAATCACCATAAATGCATTATCAGAAATGACTGCTGTAAAATAACAGAATGGAGACATATATGAAAAAGAAAAATAAAACCCGGTCTGTTACAGGGCTTTTATTCGGGTTTATGGAACGTGTATCCGGAGATCACGTAGGAGCTTATGCGACACAGGCAGCGTATTTTCTGATCATGTCTTTTATTCCCTGTATTCTGTTTCTGACTACACTGGTACGGTATACACCTCTGACCTATAATGTAGTCAGGGATGCGATCGTTGCTTTTATTCCGGAGAATCTGCAGAGTTTTGTTCTGGGGATCGTGGTAGATGTATACAAAAGAAGTACTGCAATTGTCCCTTTGTCAGCAATTGTGGCACTGTGGTCTGCCGGAAAAGGAATGCAGTCTATCATCAATGGATTAAATACCATTTATCACGTAAAAGAAACCCGTAACTGGCTGTTAACCAGAATTTATGCAGTATTCTATACTTTATCACTGGTGATTGCGGTAATCGTGTCTCTGCTTATGCTTGTACTTGGAAACGAAATACAGAAAGTTGTATCAAGATATATTCCTTTTCTTGGAAGAGTTCTGGGAAAAATACTGGGGGCAAGAGCACTGTTGGTATTTGGTGTGTTGTTTCTGGTTTTTCTTATGTTGTATAAGGTTCTTCCGAACAGAAAAGCCACATTCAAAAGCCAGATTCCCGGAGCCTTGATCATAGCAGTTGCATGGTCGATATTTTCATACGGATTCTCTTTTTATTTTGAGATTTTTCCGGGGTTCAGTAATATGTACGGAAACCTTGCGACGATCATCATGGTCATGGTATGGTTGTATATCTGTATGAATCTTCTGTTATACGGTGCAGAGATCAATGCTTATTTTGAAAAAGAATTCCGGATTGCACATAAATCGGTACAGGAACTGCTGGCACATGAAAAAGAAAAAAAGCAGCAGGAAAATGAATGAATTTTGGCTACGTTGTGAACATGACAGTCAGGGGGCTTTTTATTGTAAAGCCTTTCTGAGTGTGCTATAATAAACCATAATTTTGGAGAAACAAAAAGGAATCAGTTCTATGATCGTTGTATATTTGATATTTTTGGCTGTCATTCAGGCTGTGACGGAATTTCTTCCTGTCAGCAGCCTGGGACATTTATGCATATTGGAACAATATATGGGAATTGGCCACGAAACCGGATTGCTGTCAGAAACGATGCTCCATCTTGGAAGTGCGGCAGCAATTATATTTTTGTTCCGCAAAGATTTAAAAAAAATCGGACTGGGACTTCTGGGGATGTTTATGGATATGATCGGTAATCTGAATCTATATATCCATAACAAGAAGACAGGGGAAAGTTTGGGCTATGCCAGAATAGTCACCGGAACATATCGGAAAACAGGTGCACTTCTTGTGATTTCCATGATTCCAACAGCACTTCTGGGACTTACAGGAAAACGGCTGGCTCTTCTGGCCGCAGACTCTCAGATTGTTCCGGGAATCGGATTTTTACTTACAGGCGTATTTCTTCTGGTAACAGATCTGAATAAATCCGGTGGAAAAAAGGGACCGAGAGAGGCTTCTTATGACAGCGCCATGTGGATTGGAATTTGTCAGGGGCTTGCTGTCTTTCCGGGGATTTCCAGAATGGGATTTACATTATGTGCTGCACTGTTATGCGGATATAACCGCAAATTTGCGGTTCGTTTTTCTGTTTTTATGAGTCTGCCTGCTATCATAGGTGCATTTTTTACGGAAATCGGAAATTTTGGTGCTTCTGAAATGACGGCAGGACTTGGGTTTACCTATGTATTTGCAATGATCATCGCCGGTTTTGCGGGATGTCTTGTTATCCGAAATACAATAGCCATGACTCAGAATATAAAATTACGCTATTTTGCATATTATTCATTTATAGTCGGTATTATTACACTGGCATTAAATTTTGCCCTGTAAAGGGAAGATATTTACGAGAAGATCAAGGAGGGGAGCCTTAGAATGGCAGCATCAAAGAGTAAGAATACCGGGCATTCGGGAAGAAATACAAAAAAGAAGACAGCAATGGAACAGGAAGTCGGCAGATTTCAGACAGAAATCATATTATTTGTGATTTTGGCCGCATGTGTGATCCTGATGGCAAGCAATTTTGGAGCAGGTGGTTTTGTGGGAGATGCGATCAGTAATTTCTGTTTCGGACTAATGGGACTGATGGCATATCTGTTTCCAATCGTATTTTTCCTTGAATCAGCATTTATTCTGATCAATAAAACAAACCGGCTGGCATATAAGAAACTTGCAGCGGCGTTTGTGATGTTTCTGTTTCTGTGTGGGGCAGCGCAGCTTCTCACAGACGGATATATGCAGAGTACAACTTTGCTGGATTATTATGCTTTAAGCGCAGATTATAAAACAGGCGGTGGTCTGATCGGAGGAGCGATCTGTATTTCTGTCACATCTGCTTTTGGAACTATCGGCGGATATGTGATCATTATACTGGCATTTGTTGTATGTATGATCATTATCACACAGCGCTCTCTGCTTGATTTTGTAACGCGGCTGGTTATAAAGGTGTGTGATTTTGTAAAAGACAGACATATGCGCTATATGCAGGGGCAGCCTGAACGTGAGCGATATAGAGAAGAACGTGCCAGAGAACGTCAGCTTATAAGAGAACAGCGGCGTGAAGAAAGAGTCCGCAGACTGGAGGAAGAAATTGGCGATGATGAATTTTCAGATGATGACTTTCTCATGGATCCTTCGGAAGCAAAAAAAATGAAAAAAGGCGGCTTTCTGGAAGGAACCAAGCTGACAGGCTATTCTGAACAGAAGCCAAAGAAAAAGGGGAAACTTCTGAAAAAAGCAGCAGATACAGATAAAGCAGCAGCAGATACAGCCGAAGCTGCGGAGGATACCGAGAACACAGGGATTAAATCCTCTGATGATGCGGATAATAAACCATACATCGATGCTCCGATGAATTTTGAGATTCACAGAGCGGATACATCCCCGGATACATACGAGGCAGATAATGAATCACAACAGCAGGAAGACCTTCCATTTGAAGATGCTGTCACTGACCGGAAGAAATCTGTGGTTTCAGAACCGGAGGAAGATCTGCCCCCTTTTCAGGATGAGAAGGCAGTGCGGCCGCCTTCGAAAAACCCCAAATCTTCTGAAAAAGAGATACAGAGCGGAATTGTAAACATTCAGCATGAGATCACCCGACAGGAAGCAGCCGTAAAAAAAGAATATAAATTTCCAGCCTTAAATCTGCTGAAGAAAGGAAGCAGCAAAGCTCAGGGGGATTCTGATGCCTATCTGCGTAAGACTGCAAAAAAACTCCAGGAAGTACTTCACAATTTCGGCGTGAACGTGACTGTCACTAATGTGAGCTGCGGACCAACAGTTACCCGTTATGAACTTCAGCCCGAGATGGGAGTGAAGGTCAGCAAAATTGTAGGTCTTGCAGATGACATCAAACTGAATCTTGCCACTCCTGATATCCGTATTGAAGCACCGATCCCCGGCAAAGCAGCAGTGGGCATTGAGGTTCCCAATAAAGAGAACAGTACGGTTATGCTCAGAGATCTGCTCCAGTCAGAAGAATTTCAGAAGGCAAAATCCAAACTTTCTTTTGCAGTAGGAAAGGATATTGCAGGTAAGACTGTAGTTGCGGATATTGCCAAAATGCCACATCTTCTCATCGCAGGTGCAACCGGTTCAGGTAAATCAGTATGTATCAATACACTTATCATCAGTATCCTGTACAAGGCAAATCCGGATGAAGTAAAGCTTATCATGATCGATCCTAAAGTAGTAGAGCTCAGTGTGTATAACGGAATTCCACATTTGTTTATTCCGGTTGTGACAGATCCGAAGAAAGCAGCAGGCGCATTAAACTGGGCAGTACAGGAGATGACAAACCGTTACAATACATTTGCGGAGTACGGTGTCCGTAATCTGGATGAATATAATAAAAAAGCAGAGCAGATCAAGGCGGCAGGAGCTGAAGAAGAACCTGTGAAAATGCCGCAGATCGTGATCATCGTGGATGAGCTTGCAGACCTTATGATGGTTGCGCCCGGAGAGGTGGAGGATGCTATCTGTCGCCTGGCCCAGCTTGCACGTGCGGCAGGTATCCATCTGATCATTGCCACACAGAGGCCGTCTGTAAATGTTATTACCGGTCTGATCAAGGCGAATATGCCTTCCAGAATTGCTTTCTCTGTATCTTCCGGTGTGGATTCCAGGACAATTCTGGATATGAACGGAGCCGAGAAGCTTCTTGGAAAAGGTGATATGCTCTTTTATCCTCAGGGATATCAGAAGCCTGCAAGACTTCAGGGTGCATTTGTATCTGATGATGAGGTAAGTGCTGTGGTTGAATTTCTTGCAGATAAAAATCCGGGTGTCCAGTATAACCAACAGATCGAGCAGCAGGTAAATTCTCCTGTAACAACAGGTATGTCCGGAGATGAAAGGGACATCCATTTTGAAGAAGCAGGTAAGTTTATCATAGAGAAAGAGAAAGCTTCTATTGGTATGCTGCAGAGAATGTTTAAGATTGGTTTCAACAGAGCGGCAAGAATCATGGATCAGCTCTGCGACGCAGGTGTAGTGGGACCGGAAGAGGGAACAAAACCGAGAAAAGTTCTTATGTCTATGGAGGAGTTTCAGAATTATCTGGAAAATCAGTAAGTGAGGACTGTCTATGAAATGTCCTAAATGTCATAAAGAGGTGGAAAAAGGCTCTCTGTACTGCCCCTACTGCCTTGCGGAGATACCCTGGGTAAGAGAATTCAGCACAGTGGAAACTCTGATGAAAAAGGAGCAGCAGAACCGCCCATCCGAAAAAAAACAGAAAACAGAAATTATAAAATATTTCAAACATCCCAAAAGAAGAAAGCTGAAATTCAGCAGAAAACAGCTTCTATGCCTGCTTCTGTGTGCGGCGACACTGCTGGGATTCTTTTGTTATCGGCAGTTAAATACTTTTTCTGCCTTATATTCCAGGGCCAAAAAACAATATGCACAGCAAAACTATGAAGAAGCACAGCGGATTGCAGAAAATGCTCTGGATAAAAATCCTAAAAATGAAGCCGCCAATCTTCTTCTGGCCAAAAGTATGGAGAAATCAGGCGATAAACGATCTGCACTTCTTGTTTTGCGCCCGTTTATCCAGAACAAAACTGCGGGAACAGGAATATATAAAGAGTATGTGAAGCTTCTTACACAGGAGGGAAAGACCAACGAAGTCAGACTGATCCTGAAATCTGCTGACAGAGAGGTGCAGCATGCCTGCGCAGAATATATCTGCGAAACACCTGTATCAAATCCTGCACCCGGAACCTATACTACAACGCAGACTCTGAAACTGGAAGGTAACTGCCAAAAGATTTATTACACATTAGATGGAAGCACACCTACTAGAAAGAGTAAAGTATATACAGAACCTATTATTCTGAGGGAAGGCACAACTGAATTAAAAGCCTTTGGTGTAAATGATAAAAACATCGAAAGTGATGTGATCAGCAGAAAGTATGTGATTGTTTTAAATGCACCGAAAGCCCCTAAGGTAACACCTAAATCAGGGGATTACAATAAAAAAACAGAGATTAAGATCACTGTTCCGGATGGATGTAAGGCATATTATGCATTTGATTCTGAACCGGATCTTAACAGTACTGTTTATGAACAGCCAATCTCCATGCCTGTGGGTTACCATAGGCTGAATGTTATTCTTGTTGCAGCAAATGGCAAGACCAGTAAAATGACTGCTATGGAATATTATCTGCAGTACTAAAAATACTGTGATTTTATCGCTGATTTTATTAAAATAGAAGGAAGAAGATCATGGAAATCCGTATTGTTACAGTTGGAAAGATCAAAGAAAAATATCTGTGTGACGGAATCGCAGAATATGCCAAACGGCTGAGCAGATACTGCAGGCTGACTTTCTGTCAGGTAGCAGATGAAAAAACACCGGATAAAGCGTCAGAAGCACTGAACACACAGATTAAAAATACAGAAGGCGAACGTCTGATGAAACATATACGCGAACAGGATTATGTTATCGCACTGGCAATTGACGGAAAAACGCCGGATTCTGTAGAACTCTCTCAAAAAATTGAGAAACTGGGAGTTTCCGGTATCAGTTCCATTGCATTTGTGATCGGAGGTTCCTTAGGACTGAGTGAGAGTGTTCTGAAACGTGCAGATTATAAGCTCAGCTTTTCCAGAATGACTTTTCCGCATCAGCTGATGCAGATGATCCTTTTGGAACAGATATACAGAAGCTACCGCATTATGAATCACGAACCCTATCATAAATGAACGAATGTACCAACAAGTCCAAAAGAAAGAAGAAAACTATGAACATAGAAAAATTTGAAGAATTTATTTCACAGTACCCGATTTTTGAATACCGCATACTGGACACAAAAGATATTACAATTCAGGAACGCGTGCGCACGATCTGCCAAGAAGAATGCGAACGTTATGATTCTACCTGGGCCTGTCCCCCCGCAGTAGGAACCCTGCAGGAATGTGAAAAAAAAATAAAAAGTTATCCTCAGGCTGTTTTCTTTTCCAGTGTAGCGGAAGTTTCGGATATCATGAACATGGAAGAAATGCTTTCTACAAGACGGGCACACGAGGACCTGACTACAGAGGTGGGAAAATATCTGAATAAAGAAGGGTATGAAACTTACATCCTGTCTACAGAATCCTGTGATATCTGTGAAAAATGTGCCTATAAAGAGGGAAAGCCATGCAGATATCCTGATCGGATGCATCCATGTCTGGAAAGTCATGGGGTAGTAGTAAATGAGATTGTAGAGCGTGAATCTATGGAATATAATCTGGGTGGAAATACAATTCTGTGGTTTTCTATGGTTTTGTTTCGATGATTGCTGCTGAAACGTGTTTTAAAGAAAGTTCTTCCGGCATAGACTGATAGTAAAAGCCGGGGGAGCTTTTTTTATGAAAAAAGCAGGACAATGGAAAAACCGGATGGTGCTGGCATTAGAACTTCCGCCTGATCTGGCATATAATGAAACGATCGTCACACTGACCGGTCAGACGGAAGCTGTTATCGAAAATTATAAATCTGTTTTTAAATATACACCTTCTGAAATTGTGATACAGTCTTTTTGCGGAAAAGTGACCATATCCGGGAAAAATCTTGAAATCCGCTGGTACAATTCCAGTGCAATGAAAGTGACGGGAAGTATTTATGATATAAAAGCGGGTGACAGCGAATGTTGAAATTTTTGAAATTAATATATGGTTATGTGATCATCCTTGTAAGAGGAGAAAATCTGGAACGCTTTCTGAATCTCTGCAAAAGCAGAAAAGTTTATATGGAAAAGATCCGGTACAGAGAGGACGGCCAGCTTATGGCACAAATGCAGGCCGCTGATTTCTTTCGCCTGAGACCTCTCCGGAATAAAACAGGTGTACATATTCAGATCATACAGAGACGGGGAATGCCCTTCTTTTTTTTAAGGAATAAAAAAAGAAAGGCTTTTTTTACAGGCATGATTCTGGGAGGTATCCTGATATTTTTTTTGACAGGGAGAATCTGGAATATCCATATTGAAGGAAATGTCAGAAACAGTACCGGAGAAATCCTCGATTTTCTGGATAAGCAGGATATAAACCATGGGATGTCCAAAAAAAAGATCAACTGTTCAGAAGTTGCAGCAGCTGTACGGAAAAATTTTCCGGAGATTACCTGGGTATCTGCCAGAATAGAAGGAACCCGTCTGATTCTTAATATCCAGGAAGGAATTATCCCCCAAAAAACCAACAGTAATACCTCACCCTGTAATCTGCTCGCAGACAAGGACGGAGTGATCACAGATATGATCGTCCGAAGGGGCATACCGGTAAAAAAGCCCGGGGATTCCTGCAAAAAAGGGGAACTTCTGGTATCCGGGGAACTTCATATCATGAATGACAGTCAGGAAGTCCTGCGAAAGGAATACGTTCATGCAGATGCGGATATTTTTATTTCCAGACAAATTTCCTATTATCAGGAATTTCCATTAAAATACCGTACAGAAATCCCTGCTGGCAAAAAGAAAAAAGAAATGTATTTCCGGTTTGGACACTGGTATCTGGGATTGTATCCGGCATTACATACAGGTCAGAAACGTATCACAGAGGAAATTCCTCTGCGTATCACAGAAAATTTTATACTTCCTGTATGGATCGGATGGACCGAAACTACTGATTATACAGTAAAAGAAGAAACCTATACCAGGAAAGAAGCCGAGAAGGAAGCTGTGCGAAGATTTCATCAATATGAAAAGAAGCTGCTTCAAAATGGCATTAAGATCAGTGAAAATCATATTACTACCAGGCTGACAGAATCTCTGTGCATTACCGGAGGAACCCTGCTTATCATCGAACAGACAGGCGAAAAAAGCCGGATAACATAAAATTCCATAAAAATTTGTATTTAAAAAGTTGCAGGGAGGTGTTACAATGGATGCATCTGGTTTTAACCGGACTTTGATTATCGTCCATAAACGAGGCAATAATCCATTATTAACTTATCAACAGGAAAGGACATCACAGGATGGCTGGCAATATTATTGAATTACACACAGAAGTCCCCGCAGAACTGGAAGCAAATGTATTTGGCCAGTTTGATGAGCATCTTAAGCTGATTGAGAGAACACTGAATGTGACAGTGATCTCCAGAGACGGAATCCTTAAGATACTTGGCAATGAACAGAATGCGGCTTCTGCGAAGAAACTGATAGAAGAACTGACAGTACTTGCAAAAAGGGGCAACACGATCACGAAACAGAATGTCAATTATGCTCTTTCTCTGGCAATGGAGCAGAGAAATGAAGTTCTCACGGAAATAGACAAAGATTTTATCTGTAACACCATACAGGGCAGACCTATCAAGCCCAAAACACTGGGGCAGAAAGATTATGTAGAACAGATACGCAAAAAAATGATCGTGTTCGGTGTAGGTCCTGCCGGTACCGGCAAAACCTATCTGGCGATGGCAATGGCTGTCACAGCCTTCCGAAATGAGGAGGTCAGCAGGATCATCCTGACACGTCCTGCTATTGAGGCCGGTGAGAAGCTGGGATTTCTTCCGGGAGATCTGCAGAGCAAGGTAGATCCTTATCTGAGACCACTCTATGATGCACTGTACCAGATCATGGGAGCGGACAGCTTTGCGAAAAATATGGAGCGCGGCCTGATCGAGGTTGCACCGCTTGCATATATGCGCGGACGTACACTGGATAATGCATTTATCATTCTCGATGAAGCACAGAATACTACTCCGGCACAGATGAAGATGTTCCTGACACGTATCGGATTTGGTTCCAAGGTTATCATCACCGGAGATGCCTCACAGAAAGATCTTCCAAGAGATACTACATCCGGACTTGACGTGGCAATGAAAGTACTGAAAAAAATAGATGACATTGGCTTCTGCCAGCTTACCAGCAATGATGTTGTCCGTCATCCTCTGGTACAGCAGATCGTACAGGCTTATGATGCCTATGAGAAGAAACAAAAACCTGAAAGACCGGCAAGACGCAGAAACGGGGTAAATGAACGATGAACATGCAGATTGATTATGAGACAGAGCGTGAACTGGGGATCGACTATGAGACACTGGCAGTAAAGGTAGCTGACAAGGTTCTTGAAATGGAAAAATGTCCCTATGATGCACAGGTGAATCTTGTACTTACAGATAACGAAGAGATTGAGAGAGTTAATACTGAGTTTCGCGATATCGCAAGACCTACGGATGTTTTATCCTTCCCTATGATTCCTTTTGAGACACCTGCAGGATATGATATTGTGGAGGAAGATGAATCTTACTTTGATCTGGATACAGACGAACTTCTTCTTGGAGATATCATGATCTCAGTTGACAAGGTATTTGCGCAGGCAGAGGAATACGGACACAGTGTGACAAGAGAATTCTGTTTTCTGGTTGCACACAGTATGCTGCATCTGCTGGGATATGACCATATGACTCCCGGTGAAGCGGCAGTCATGGAGGCAAAACAGGCGAAAGCCCTGGAGGAGCTTGGGATTACACGCTGATCTTCAAATTCTGTTATTGCAGGCACAATTTCTGATGGATTTTGTCTCGTAACTGTAAAGACACTGAACAGTTACAAAAAATATATTTATATGGAGTAACAAAAAGATGAATTACCGGGAACGACTTAAAGATAAAAAACGTATTGTAATTAAGATCGGTTCTTCTTCCCTGACTCATTCGGAGACAGGAAGACTGAACCTTCGCAAACTGGAAGTGCTGGCAAGAGAGCTCAGTGACCTTCGCAATCAGGGAAAAGATGTCATACTGGTTTCTTCAGGAGCTATAGCAACAGGTGTGGCAGCTCTTGGAATGCATGAGAAACCCACAGAACTGAAAGGAAAACAGGCATGTGCAGCAGTAGGACAGGCCAGACTGATGATGATTTATCAGAAACTTTTTTCTGAATATAATCAGCTTTCCGCTCAGATTCTTATGACCAAAAATACTATGGTTAATAATGTTAACCGAAAGAATGCTCAGAATACTTTCAATGAACTGCTCAGTCTGGGAGTGATTCCCATTGTAAACGAGAATGACTCCATTTCCACCTATGAGCTTCAGAATCTGGAGAAATTCGGAGATAATGATACATTGTCTGCAATGGTTGCCGCACTTGTACGGGCAGATCTGCTGATCCTGTTATCAGATATTGATGGTCTTTTTACAGATGATCCCAATACTAATCCTGATGCAAAATTCATTGATGTGGTAGAAAATCTGGATGATAATCTGCTTAACATGGGAAAAGGTACTTCTGGAAGTAAGGTAGGAACCGGCGGAATGGCTACTAAGCTGACAGCAGCACAGATCGCTTCTGCAGCAGGCGTAGATATGGTGATTGCAAACGGAGCCGATTTCCATATTATCCATAAGATCACAGAGGGACGCAGGTACGGTACGCTGTTTGTAAGCCAGTCCAAAGAAGAAGTTTATCTGATCGATATTATTGACAGACTGTTATAATACCGAAAATTTACCGGTGCCAAATGACATTCACAGAGTAAATGGCAGTGTTTACAGACAGACTGCCGCAGACAAAAAACAGGAGGAAGAACTATGGAAGTTGAGAAAATCGACCGCATTAATGCACTTGCACATAAAGCCAAAAGTGTGGGGCTTACTGAAGAAGAGAAAAAAGAAAGAGAACTGCTGCGCAAGGAATATATTGCATCTGTCCGTATGAACCTTCGCGCTCAGCTGGACAATGTGGATGTTCAGCAGGAAGACGGAACAATCATTAATCTGGGTGAAAAATATGGAATCAAAAAAAGACATTAGAAAGAAGATTTTCGCAGAAAGAAAGCTGCACACAGATGAACAGATAGAGGCAATGAGCCGCACGATCACTGACAAAGTGACCGCACTTCCTGCATTTAAGAATGCGGACCGCATTCTGGTATATGCAGATTACAACCATGAAGTTGTCACAGAGTATCTTATAAAAGAAGCATGGAAGGCCGGCAAGGAGGTTGCAGTTCCCAAGGTTGTGGGAAAGGATATGGTATTTTATAAGCTGACAGACTTTGCCCGGCTGGAACCCGGATATTTTGGGATTCCTGAGCCTGTATCGGGGGAGATCGTCAACTGGTCAAAGGCTCTTATGATCATGCCGGGAGTGGCTTTTGACAGAGCAAACCACAGAGTCGGATACGGCGGTGGCTTCTATGACCGTTATCTTGAGAAACATCCGCAGCTTGAAAGAGTTGCCATTGCATTTTCTTTTCAGATGTTGCCGGAGGTTCCCACAGAACCTACTGATATCTGTCCGCAGATCATAGTAACAGAAGAGGAGATATGCTATCTTACTGACTGAAAGGGGACCTGAACATGAATGAAATGCTGAACCGCCTTGGCATGAATGCGAAGGCAGCTGAAACAGAAATGAGAAATCTTTCTACAAACAAAAAGAATGAAGTACTTCTTGCAGTAGCAGATAAACTGATAAAGGATGCACAGACTCTGATCAATGCCAACAGGCTGGATGTGGAAACCGGAAAAAGGAATCATATGCCTGAGGGACTGATCGACAGGCTTCTTCTCACAGAGAGCAGGATTGAAGGAATGGCAGAGGGCCTGCGCCAGGTATCAGCCCTGGATGATCCTGTCGGGGAAGTAACCGGGATGAAAAAACGCCCAAACGGACTGCTGATCGGGCAGAAGAGAGTACCTCTTGGCGTGATCGGAATTATCTATGAAGCAAGACCGAATGTAACTGCGGATGCATTTGCACTCTGCTTTAAGACCGGTAATGTAGTAATCCTGAAGGGTGGAAGTGATGCGATCCATTCCAACGAGGCCATTGTAAACTGTATCAGGGAAACTCTGAATGAACAGGGTGTGACAGAGGATGCGATCCAGCTGATTTCTGATACATCCAGAGAGACAGCAGCAGAATTCATGAAGATGAACCAGTATGTGGATGTGCTCATCCCGCGAGGCGGCAGAGGCCTGATCAAAGCCGTAGTGGAGCAGAGCACCATCCCTGTGATTGAGACCGGTACTGGAAACTGCCATATTTATGTGGATGAAACCGCAGACCTTGAGATGGCAGCAGACATTATCATGAATGCCAAGACTCAGAGAGTAGGCGTCTGCAATGCCTGCGAATCTGTTCTTGTACATAAAGATGTAAAGGATGCCCTGCTTCCAGTCCTTGCAAAGCGTCTGCAGGAGAAACATGTGGAGATCCGCGCAGATGAAGCGGCTTATGCGTTGATCCCGGGAGCTGTACACGCAACAGAAGAAGACTGGGGCAAAGAATATCTGGATTATATTCTTTCTATTAAAGTGGTTTCTTCTGTGGAAGAGGCGATTGCTCACATCAATAAATATAATACAAAACATTCAGAGGCAATTATTACCAATAATTATGAACATGCACAGAAGTTTCTGGATGAGGTGGATGCTGCGGCAGTTTATGTCAATGCCTCCACACGTTTTACAGATGGATTTGAATTCGGTTTCGGGGCAGAGATCGGTATCAGCACACAGAAGCTTCATGCGAGGGGACCTATGGGACTTCTGGCTCTGACCACAACGAAATATATCATCTATGGAAACGGACAGGTACGCCCATAGACAGCACATTGATTTTTTCTGAGGGATGTGCTATACTTCAATTCAGATTTGGGATTACTGACTGCTTCGTGGGGAATAAGAAATCGGATGGTGTCAGTAGTGATTTTAACTAAAACTCATCTATGGGAGGACATACAATGAGAAAAAAACAACTTTTTGCATTATTAATGGCAGGTGCCCTGTCTGTAGGAATGGCACCGACAGCCACATTTGCAGCAGATACTGCTGCTGAGACATCAGCCGAAGGCGAACTGGAAGGTGAACTTGACTCTGCAGATACAGAAGAACCTTCTGAAAATCCGGCTGAAACTCCTGAGGAACCAGCCGAAGATCCAGCCGAGACACCGGAAGATCCGGCTGAAACTCCTGCCGAAACAACAGCTGATCCTACAGAGGCACCGGCTGCTGAAGAAACTGATGAGCAGGCTGCTGAGGCAGGATCTGCTATTATAGTTAATGGACATTCTTATTCAACACTTGCTGAAGCATTTGAGGCAGTACCTGAAAGTGCAGATATGACCGATGAGACAAAGTACGTCAAAGTAAAAGGTGATATTGAAATCAGTGCTACGGTTGATGTTCCTTCTAATAAAAATATTATGCTGGTTGCAGCAGAAGATGCGACTATTAAACGTGCGGCAGGATTTATCGGAAGCATGTTTACTGTAAATGGTGGTAATCTTCAGATGGCAGGTTCGGCAGAAGATGCGGCAACAGGCGCTGTTGACAGTACTTTAATTGTTGATGGAACTGGTGAAGGGGTTACTGGTTCTATTGTTGAAGTGATAAGTGGTAACTATGCTTTATCTGATGGAGCAACTCTGACAGGTAATACTACAACAGGAGATGGCAGTGCAATCAACAACAGTGCGAATGCATATCTTTTAGGAGGTACAATCACAGCAAACAGCACGACAGGAAATGGCGGTGCGGTCAACAATGCTGCCGGTGCAAATGTATATCTTCTGGGTGGTACTATCACAGCAAACTCCGCAGCAGCAGGCGGTGCGATTTACAGTGAGGGAACTGTCAATATTCGTGGAACTGTAAGTGTTACAGGAAATACAGTTACAAATTCTTTTGAAGCTGCAAGTAACCTTGTGCTTGCCAAAGACGGTGTGATCAATGTAAACGGTGCTGTTACAGGTTCTGCCATTGGTGTTGCTGTTCAGGAGGCTAACGCCGGAAGAACAGTCGTAAAGCTGGGTGACGCTGTTACTGATGTGAAACTGGCGGATGTTCTTTCTCAGATTACATATGAGGGAGATTCCAGCCTTAAAATCGGAGAAGACGGAACTTTAGTCAGTACAACAGAACCGTCCCCTACCCCAACTCCTGCAGAAGAAAAACTGAAAGTAACAGGAAAAGAATGCAAATGGTCAGGAAGTGGTACTGTTAAAATTAAGTTCCAGTCAAATGTAAAAGGTACCTATTATATAGACTGGGTAAAACGTGGTGAGAAAGCACCAACAATCGATACTTCCAGAGTAGGCGCGCCTATTGAGGCTGATACAAATGTAACAGCAAAAGTTACTGATCTTCCTGACTATGATGTTGATATTTATGTATGTGTAATCAGTGATAAGGATAAGAGTAATTATGGCTCTGTCATGTTCCAGCCTGATTCAAAAGAACGTCCTGTTACACCTACACCATCTCATACTCCGGTAGTACCCGATGTAAAAGAGAGTGTTGTACAGGGATTTGAAAAAGCACTTGTGTTCTATCCGAATACTTTCTATGACTTCAAGGTAATCGGTGCAGGTACACAGAACAATAATCCGGGAGAAGGTGATGTCAGATGGGTACCTGTAGGATGGAGTATGTCTTCTAACCCGTCAACCTGGAACACATCCTGGAAAATTGGTGCCAAGAGCGGTATTTATACAGCTGCCGAGAAAGCATATACTATTTACATTAAATATGCAAAGCAGGTATACAGTGGAAATGACTGGCAGGAAACAGATGCTTCCGAAGTTCTGCCCTATCAGTTCAAGGCAGCTCCTCTGACACAGGCCACTACCACACCAGGTGCAAACGGAACAAACGGAGACGGAACAGGATCCGGCGACGGAACTACAGATGGAGGAACTACAGATGTAACTCCGACAACCTATGCAGACGGAACAAACGGAACAGCGAAATCAGCAGTATCCACAGGTGATGAATCACCGATCGGAACTATGCTGGCTCTTGCTGCAGCTTCTGTTCTTGCAGGTGGTTACGTATTGATAAGAAGACGTAAAAAAGAAATGTAAATATAATCCAATTATTTTTAAGAGACAGGTCTTATGGCCTGTCTCTTTTCATATATATAATAATAAGGTAGCCATTCAGCCGTCCATACAGGTCAGAATCCGGAATCTGATCCAGGCTGCTGAACATTTGCCAAAAAGGAGGAAAGAATGTATGTCAACAGAACAGATGGGAACTTATGAAAAAATATACTTCGCATTGTGGGAACTCGGACAGAGATATGGAAATTTTGTCCAGTTCAGAGTGATCGGAAGAAGTCATGATGACAGAATGATCCCCATGCTTGAGATTGGAAAGGGTGATACCTGCATTATCTGTCTGAGCGGAGTGGAAAGCGGAGACAGAAATCTCCCGGAATATCTTTTGTCCATTGCAAAAGATTACTGCAGATCCTATGAAAGCAACTGGACCATCGGAGAAAGTTATGAAGTTCGTAAACTTCTGGATAAGGTTCGTATCTGTATGATCCCCATGCTGAATCCTGACAGCTATGAGATATGTGAATACGGATATGGTGCCATACATAATCCCATCCACAGACAGATGCTGAAAATGCAGGACAGGCCTGTGGAAGAGTATGAATGTAATGCCAGGGGAATTGATCTGCGCAGAAATTTTCCGACTAATTATTATCAGCGGAAAAGAGTGAATCAGGAGCCTGCCAGTGAGAATGAGACTCGTGCCCTGATCAGCATTTTTCAGGAATATTCAAGCCTTGGCCTGCTTACATTCAGTTATTCCAGAGGGAAGATTGTTTACTGCAGACAGGAGAAAGGCTTTGCCTACAATCAGAAAAATTACAGACTGGCAAGGCATTTACAGAAATGTTCCGGCTATCGTCTGGAAAAAGGGATTGCAGGTGGTGCGAGAGTCAAAAAAGCCGGAGCAAAACCTGAGATGGGATCTCCGGAACAGTTTTATGCGGAAGTAATCCGTCAGCCCTCTCTGGCAATTGAGATTCCGGAATACCGCAAGGACGATATGGAAGAACTGCGTCTGATTCCACTTGAATATCTTTATTCTCTAAACAGCGGCATATTGGCAAACGCATAAATCCGTCACATAGTCAAAGAAAAACTGTATCCGAAAATAAAAAGTAATAAAAACAGAGATTAGCGTTTGACATAAAGCCATAGATTCTGTATGATAAAAAGAGTGCCCCGAAATGTTGTAAACAGAAAGATGAGGAATCAATAGTGAATAATAATACACAGGAAAGTAAAATACAGTTAGAATATATCAATAAATGTACAGAGCTTGTGAAGGAAAAATATGAAAAGGCGCCAGCTTTCTTTATCCAGAATGCAGGCTGCCAGATGAATTCCCTGCAGACGGAGACAGTGGCCGGTATCGTGAAACGTATGGGCTATACAGAAGTATCCAGAGAAGAAGATGCAGATGTTGTCATCTATAACACCTGCACAGTCCGGGAGAATGCAAACCTGAAGATTTACGGTCATCTTGGCCATCTGAAAAGTATTAAGAAAAAGAATCCTGAACTGAAGATTGTATTGTTTGGCTGCATGATGCAGGAGCCGGAAGTAATTGAGAAGATCCACAAAGAATATTCTTTTGTTGATCTGGTTTTCGGTACCCATAACTTCCATAAGTTTCCGGAGCTTTTCTACAGAAGCTTAAATACGGAGGGACAGATCATTGATGTCTGGAAGGAATCTGATGAAATCGTGGAGGGTATGCCTGCTGACCGTAAATATTCCTTTAAAACGGGTGTCAATATTATGTTTGGCTGCAATAATTTCTGCAGTTACTGTATTGTACCATATGTAAGAGGAAGAGAGAAGAGTCGCGAACCGGAGGCGATCATAGAAGAGATCAAGGGTCTGGTAGCTGACGGTGTGACAGAAGTTATGCTTCTGGGACAGAACGTTAATTCCTATGGAAAGACACTGGAACATCCGGTTACTTTTGCACAGCTTCTGAAACAGGTGGAAGCAATTGAAGGATTAAAGAGAATCCGTTTCATGACTTCCCATCCGAAGGATCTGTCTGATGAACTGATCCGGACAATGGCAGAGAGCAAAAAAGTGTGCCATCACCTCCACCTTCCCATGCAGTCCGGAAGCAGCCGAATCTTAAAGATCATGAACCGCCGTTATGACAAAGAAAAGTATCTGGAGCTTGTAGCCAAGATCCGTAATGCCGTACCGGATATTTCCCTTACTACAGATATCATTGTAGGTTTTCCGGGAGAAACGGAAGAGGATTTCCAGGATACTCTGGACGTTGTGGAAAAATGCGATTTTGATTCTGCGTTTACCTTTATTTATTCCAAAAGAAGCGGCACACCTGCTGCCAAAATGGAGAATCAGGTACCTGAGGATGTGGTAAAAGACCGTTTTGACCGTCTTCTTGCTCTGGTTCAGGAAAAAGGCCGAAAGGCTTCTTCCCGTTTCGAGGGAACTGTTCAGGAGATCCTTGTAGAGGAAGAAAGCAGAGAAAAAGGTATCTTTACAGGAAGAACAGAATATAACCTTCTGGTCCATTTCCCGGGATGTCAGGATCTGATCGGTAAATATGTAAAAGTAAAACTGGATACCTGCAAGGGATTCTATTATTTCGGAAGCCTTGCAGAATAAAAACATTGAAAAATACTAACTGTTTACGAACAGTAATATAAAGGACTTCTACAGAAGCCCATATCAATTTGGATATAAAGGGTGGAAGATAAAAGTGAAACAAAATAAATACGAAATAGATATGTGTAACGGAACCATCATGGACAAGCTGATTTCCTTTTCACTGCCGCTGATGCTGTCCGGAATCCTGCAGCTGATGTTTAATGCTGTGGATATCATAGTGGTGGGAAGATTTAGCGGAAGTCAGGCACTTGCAGCCGTAGGCTCAACCACAGCACTGATCAATGTGTTTACCAATCTGTTTATTGGTATCTCACTTGGTGCGAATGTACTTGCTGCCCGGTTCTATGCGGCAGGAAAAGACCGTGAAATGTCAGATACCGTTCATACGGCTGTAACTCTTGCGCTGGTAAGCGGTATCATCATGGCATTTGTGGGACTGATTTTTTCCAGATGGGCTCTGGAACTGATGGGGACCCCGGATGATGTGATTGGACAGTCTGCACTGTATATGAAAATCTATTTTCTGGGTATGCCGTTTTTTATGCTTTATAATTATGGAGCTGCGATTCTGCGGGCTGTAGGAGATACGAAACGTCCACTGATCTTTCTGGTTATTTCCGGTGTTGTAAATGCAGTACTGAATCTGATCCTCGTGATCATGTTTCATATGGATGTGGCGGGCGTAGCCATTGCTACTGTGATCTCCCAGTTAATTTCCTGCATTCTGGTACTCAGATGTCTGCGTACATCGAAAACCAGCTACCAGCTTCATTTTGGAAAATTAAGGATCAATACTGTTTACTTAAAACAGATTTTCCAGGTTGGGATTCCGGCCGGGATCCAGAGCACAGTCATTAATCTGTCAAATGCTCTGCTTCAGTCCTCGGTTAACTCCTTTGGATCGACCGCCATGGCAGGGTATACGGCGGCCAATAATATTTTCGGTTTTCTGTATGTGGCGGTGAACTCTGTCACACAGGCATGTATGAGCTTTACCAGCCAGAACTATGGTGTGCATAAATTTAAACGTATGGATAGGGTTCTGGTCGACTGCCTTATTATTTCCGTAGTTACCTCCTTTTCCCTTGGATGCGGTGCATATTTCTTCGGTTCTGAGATTCTTAAGATTTATACTGCCGATCCGGAAGTGATCCGCTGCGGACTGGAAATCCTGTCTTACACTACCGTACCTTATTTTCTCTGCGGGATTATGGATCTGTTTCCGGGTGCCCTGCGTGGAATGGGACATTCCGGCGTTCCAATGATCCTGTCAGTGATCGGAACAGTAGGAACCAGGATCGTATGGATCTTTGGAATATTCCCACATCACAGATCACTGGCTGTTCTGTTTATTTCCTATCCTGCATCCTGGATGCTGACGATCATTATGCAGGTCATCTGTTTTTATTTTGTCAGAAGAAAAGTGCATAGAGTATAGGTCTTTGAGCTTTTGCGAAAAATAATTACCGGCAGAATATTACCGGCGGTTATTTTCTGTGAGAGCTCTTTTTGTATTACTGCTGCTTATTCTGTTCGCAGTAATTTTTTTGTTTCCGATATGAAAAAACAGTATTGACAAATACCCCATAAGGGTATATAGTGACTATTGTAAAGATACCCCATAAGGGTATTTTGAAATCGTTATATATTTCAGAAATTTATATAAAACAGAATCCATTCATAAAAATCAGAAGGAGGATTTCCTATATGGCAGAAACACAGGAGAAAAAAGTCTGTCCCTGTTGCACTAAACATACAATGCGTTCTGAGGAGGAGAGAAAAAAGCTGATCAACCGTCTTAAACGTGTGGAAGGACAGATCCGAGGAATTATTGGTATGCTGGAGAATGATGCATACTGTAACGATATCCTGATCCAGTCTGCAGCAGTCAACGCAGCAGTGAATGCATTTAACAAAGAACTGCTTGCCAGCCACATCCGCAACTGTGTGGCAAGAGATATCCGCGAGGGCAAGGATGATACAATCGATGAGCTGGTGGCTACTTTGCAGAAACTGATGAAGTGAAAGCTGTGTGTCCAGATTATTATAGAATCAGAGTACAGCAGAACAAAGATCCGGGAACTGCAAAGCAGCAGAGCAGGGGATATCAGGTAAGGGACAACAAGTCGTAAGGAGGAATAGAAATGGAACAATACAATGTAACCGGAATGAGTTGTGCGGCCTGTAGCAGCAGAGTGGAGAAGGCCGTATCCAAGGTTCCGGGTGTGACATCCTGTTCGGTCAGTCTGCTGACTAACTCCATGGGAGTAGAAGGAACTGCCGGTGCAGGTGCGGTCATCAAGGCTGTACAGGATGCAGGTTATGGAGCATCCTTAAAGGGGGCATCCGGGGAGCAGATATCTGCTTCTGCGGCAGAGGAAGCACTGGAAGACCATGAAACACCTGCACTGAAACGAAGGCTGATCGCATCTGTAGGCTTTCTGCTTGTGCTGATGTATTTTTCCATGGGACATATGATGTGGGGCTGGCCTCTTCCGGCATGGTTTAATGATAATCATATTGCCATGGGACTGGTGCAGCTTCTTCTCGCCGGAATCATAATGGTCATTAACCAGAAATTTTTTATCAGCGGCTTTAAGAGTCTGTGGCATCGTGCACCAAATATGGATACCCTTGTGGCACTTGGTTCCATGGCATCCTTTTTGTGGAGTGTTTATGTACTTTTTGCAATGACAAGGGCACAGGTGGACGGAGATTCTGCAGCAGTTATGAATTACATGATGGAGTTCTATTTTGAATCTGCCGCCATGATCCTTACCCTGATCACAGTTGGAAAAATGCTGGAAGCCCGATCTAAGGGAAAGACAACGGATGCGCTGAAAGGTCTGATGAAGCTGGCACCTAAGACAGCAGTTGTTGTCCGGAACGGACAGGAGGCTACGGTGCCCATCGAACAGGTCCGAAAAGGTGATGTTTTTGTGGTACGTCCCGGTGAGAACATTCCGGTGGACGGAGTGGTCCTTGAGGGAAACAGTGCTGTCAATGAGGCGGCACTTACAGGGGAGAGTATTCCTGTTGACAAGAATCCGGGAGATGCAGTCTCTGCTGCAACCGTAAACCAGTCCGGATTTATCAGATGCGAAGCTACCCGGGTAGGCGAGGACACTACTCTTTCCCAGATTATTAAGATGGTCAGTGATGCGGCTGCAACAAAAGCACCTATTGCCAAAATCGCAGACAGGGTTTCCGGAGTTTTTGTTCCGACAGTTATCAGTATTGCGGTTGTCACCACCATTGTCTGGCTGCTGACAGGAAAAGAGTTCGGATATGCACTTGCCAGAGGTATTTCTGTTCTGGTCATCAGCTGTCCCTGTGCCCTTGGACTTGCCACACCGGTTGCCATTATGGTAGGAAACGGAATGGGAGCCAAAAACGGAATCCTGTTTAAAACAGCAGTATCCCTGGAGGAAGCAGGTAAGATCCAGATCGTTGCATTAGATAAGACAGGAACTATCACAAAGGGTGAACCGCAGGTGACAGATATGGTTCCTGCAAAGGGAATCTCAGAGGAAGAGCTTTTAGGCTATGCCTATGCACTTGAGAAGAAGAGTGAACATCCTCTTGCAAAAGCCATTATTGCCAGAGCAGAAGAGAAAAAGATTGTTTTGCAGAAGGTTTCTGATTTTCAGGCTCTTCCTGGAAACGGTCTTCGTGCAGCATTAAACAGTGATGTGCTTACAGGCGGAAATATGAAATTTATCAGCAATGAAACCTCTGTATCACCGGAACTGATGAAGCAGGCAGAAAAACTTGCAGGAGAAGGAAAAACACCACTTCTTTTTGCAAAAGGCGGGAAGCTTCTCGGCATGATCGCAGTGGCAGATGTTATAAAAGAGGACAGTCCTCAGGCAATAAAAGAACTGCAGAACATGGGAATCCGGGTAGTAATGCTTACCGGTGATAATGAACGCACAGCAAAAGCAATCGGAGCACAGGCAGGAGTGGACGATGTAATTGCAGGTGTTCTTCCGGATGGCAAGGAAAGTGTGATCCGTTCTCTGAAGGAACAGGGAAAGGTTGCCATGGTAGGAGACGGAATCAATGATGCCCCTGCACTTACCAGGGCAGACATCGGTATTGCGATCGGTGCAGGAACAGATGTTGCCATTGATGCCGCAGATGTGGTATTAATGAAGAGCCGGCTCAGTGATGTACCTGCTGCCATACGTTTAAGCCGGGCAACATTGAGAAATATCCATGAGAATCTTTTCTGGGCATTCTTCTACAATGTGATCGGTATTCCACTGGCAGCCGGTGTATGGATTCCGATTTTCGGATGGACACTGAACCCCATGTTTGGTGCAGCTGCCATGAGCCTTTCTAGTTTCTGTGTGGTAACCAATGCACTGAGACTGAATCTCTTTAAGGTACATGATGCTTCCAGAGACAAAAAAATAAAACAGAATGTGGAAGAAATCCATTACATTTCAGCTAATGCAGAAATGAAAAATGTAACAGAAAACAAAAGTCTAAAGGCAGAGAATCCAGACTTTTGCAACAGTGAAATTCATGATCCAAAAGATCAGGAAAATATAAAAGAAAACAAGGAGAACAAAGAAATGACAACAATCACAGTAAACGTAACAGGAATGATGTGTGGACATTGTGAAGCACATGTGACAAAGGCAGTAAAAGAGGCATTTGGAGTGGAAGATGTAGTTTCCTCCCATGAAAAAGGAACCACAGTGATCCATGCTCCGGAAAAACTGGACGAGGATAAGATCCGCGAAGTGATCAAAGAAGCCGGCTATGAAGTAACCGGTATCACACAGGAATAAAAAACAAAAAGGGGATTTTATGGAAAACCAGAACCAGACACCACATAAAAGGCGTGTCCGTTATAAAGGAAAATATCCGAAGAAATTCGAGGAGAAATACAAGGAATTACAGCCTGAAAAATATAAAGATACCATTGAACACGTGATTCAGAAAGGAAATACCCCGGCGGGAATGCATATCTCCATTATGGTTAAGGAAATCCTTGATTTTCTTAATATCCAGCCGGGAGAAACCGGATTTGATGCCACATTGGGCTATGGCGGCCATACGAAAGCGATGCTTCAGTGTCTGAATGGCAAGGGACATATTTATGCAACAGATGTAGACCCTGAGGAATCCGCCAAAACAAAGAAACGTCTGGCAGAGCAGGGATTCGGGGAAGAACTGCTGACAGTAAAGCTTCAGAACTTCTGCACCATTGATGAGATTGCCAAAGAGGTTGGAGGATTTGACTTTATTCTGGCAGATCTCGGTGTTTCATCCATGCAGATTGATAACCCCAAAAGAGGTTTCTCTTTTAAAACAGACGGACCTCTGGATCTGCGCCTGAATCAGGAAACCGGCATCAGTGCAGCCCAGCGTCTGGATACCATTTCCAGAGAGGAGCTTGCGGGAATGCTCTGTGAAAATTCTGATGAACCATACTGTGAGGAACTCGCCAAAGCCATTACCGATGAGATCCGCAGAGGCAATCATATTGATACTACCACAAAACTGCGTCAGGTAATCGAAAAAACTCTTGATTTCCTTCCTGAAAAGGAAAAGAAAGAGACAATTAAGAAAACCTGCCAGCGAACCTTCCAGGCATTGCGTATTGATGTTAACCATGAGTTCGAAGTACTGTATGAATTTATGGAGAAGCTTCCGGATGCTTTGCGTCCGGGCGGACGAGTGGCAATCCTTACCTTTCATTCCGGTGAGGACAAGCTGGTAAAGAAAGCTCTCAAGGCAGGATACAAAGATGGAATTTATTCTGACTATGCAAAAGATGTGATCCGCCCCTCAGCCAAAGAGTGCACACAGAACCCAAGAGCTCGTTCCACAAAGATGCGCTGGGCTATAAAGGCTGAATAAAGTTCTAATAAATGTTTGTGAATTACTCGGTAACTGAGTTACCAGAGCATCTGAAAAAAGGCGGGATACCGCCTTTTTTCATGGTGCATCCATGGCGCCACTACTGTTTGCTCTTTAGAGCTATACAGCTGCTTTTATTATTTCAGGTGTTTTCAGTCCGGTTACGAACAGTTCTTTTGCACTGTCCACTGTAAGAAATCAGATAACACAGGAAAGTATACAAAGTTGCATTATTTTATAGAATTGCTATGAACTATGAACAATTGACGTATTTTGTAAACAAAAGTATACTATGCTTATTAAAAGAACGAAGGAAAGAAGCCCGGAGATTACACCTGACAACAGAGGAGTAATATGGGGAAAGGAATTGAACGGTATGGCTACTGATGAAGAGCTTTATGGGCAATATCTGAGCGGTGACGAGACAGGACTTGAACTATTGATAAAAAAATACGGCGACCCATTGACCTTATACATCGATGGTTATCTGCATGATGTCCATGAAGCGGAGGACTTAATGATGGAAACCTTTTCCTGGCTGTTTACGAAAAAGCCCCGCATCCGGGATGGATGTTTTAAGGCTTATCTCTATAAAGCGGCGCGGCACATGGCTTTACGCCACAAAAGCAGACGGCGGATTATCTTCAGTCTTGACGACCTGACCAGAGAACCGGAGGCGCAGACACTGGTGGAGGAGGTCATCCGCACAAAGGAACGAAATCAGATCCTGCATCTCTGCATGGACGAGTTAAATTCAGATTATCGGGAAGCTCTTTATCTGACCTATTTTGAGGGTATGAGCTATCAACAGGCAGCTGAGGTCATGGGGAAAAGTGTAAAGCAGATCACAAATATGGTGTACCGGGGAAAAGAGCGTTTACGTGGATTATTGCAACGGGAGGGTATTACAGATGTTGAAAAATGAGGAACGGATTGTTGAGGTAAAACGGCGTATTGAGGAAAAAGAACGACAGCAGAGACTGCGGCACAGACGGATTGTCTCCGCATTCTGCATAGCGGCATGCCTTGCAGTGATCGTTGGTGTTTCCTTTGTCATGCCAGGTATTGTCGGACAGATTACGCCCGGTACTTCTTCCGGCTTTGAAACGGCAGCAACAATTTTAGGCGGCGGCACTGCACTGGGATATATGGTAATCGGACTGTTGGCTTTTATTCTCGGCGTTTGCGTGACTATTCTGTGCTTCCGCATCCGCCAGCTGAACAAAGAGGAGCAGACGGAGGAACAAAAGGGGGACAATGGGGATGGAGCTGATCAGTAATCTTTTTCAATTCGCTGTCACCCTGCTGGGCTTTTGTCTAAGTGGTATCTGGTATCTGAAAGATCGAAAACAGACCTGTTTCCTGCTGACCTGCTTTTACGGTTGCTTTGCCCTTGGCTCTCTTTACTGGACGCTGTATCTGCTTCTGTTTTCTGAAACACCGCAGGTCTTTTATGTGTCAGAGTTCGGCTGGGTAGCCAGTGTGATTTTCCTTTATCTTCTGCAATACACCCTTTCTTCTGATGAGGAAAGAAGATTTTCGACAGGAAAAGCCCTGATCGCCCCTTTGACCGGTATTCCGCTTTGTGTGTTTTACTGTACCTTTGGAGATATTCTTTCCAATCTGCTCTGGTGTGGCATGATGATCGTTGTTTCTTATCATTCCATTCGGGGTCTTGCTTATGCACAGATACAGACGGGAACAGCGTGTAAGATGCGGTATTTCCACATTGGGGTACTGTGCTATGTGGCGGTGGAGTATGTCCTTTGGATCTCTGGCTGCCTGTGGCCGGGCTATTCCATTTCCGCTCCCTATTGCTGGTTTGATTTTCTGCTTACAGGCAGCCTGTTTGCGCTGCTGCCAGCCACAGGAAAGGCGGTGCAGGCATGACATATATTGAAAATGTATTTCTTTGCATGGCTTCGCCCCTGCTGATTGCCGCGCTGTGTATGGGAAAGCGGCAGAGAAAATTCTTTCTGTTCTGCTTTGCCGGGATGGGTGCATGTCTGCTTTCCGCATACATCAACACCTTTTTCGCTGCACTTTACAGAGCGGACACCTTTGCAGCTACCACAGAGATCGCCCCGGTGGTGGAGGAAGTGATGAAACTTCTGCCATTGCTCTTTTATCTGCTGATATTTGAGCCAAAAGCAGAGCGAATCAAAAATGCCGCTGTGATCACAGCTCTTTCCTTTGCCACATTTGAGAATGTCTGCTATCTGATCCAAAACGGAGCCGGTCATTTTTCTTTTATTTTCTTCCGGGGTATTGGAACAGGAGCCATGCACGTGATCTGTGGTGCCATTGTCGGCGGTGGTCTTGCATATGTGTGGCAGAGAACATGGCTGAAGATTGCCGGAACCTGCGGCCTGCTGGGAGCGGCAATCACCTTTCATGCAATTTATAATCTCCTGATCGCCTACGGCGGTGCAGCACAGTATATTGCTTATCTGCTGCCTGTACTGATCCTGACAGCGGGAAAACTGATTTTCCGCAGTTCGATACAATAATATAACCTGATTTTCCGCTTTTGGGAGCTGTTTCGGCAGCTCTCAAATTTTTTTGAAAAAATTTGATTTTCAGGTGAGAGTTTTTCGCTTTTTTTGTACCTATATAAGTGAAAGACTTTTTAGGACTTTTTTGTGAAAGGAGGTTGGAAGGTATGTACGATACCAAAACCCGTATCGAATTGGTAAAAAAGCGAATGCATGAATACCACCGCCGCCAGGAGCGGCGCGCAGTCTGCCGGCTGTCTGTTCTGTGTACCCTGTTATTCCTGTCTCTTGTGGGAGCAACGGGGATAATGCAAAGCCAGCCAATAAACGTTACGGGAATGTACGGCACAATTCTGCTGCATGAGGACGCAGGCGGCTATGTGTTGGTGGCTGTCATTTCCTTTAATGTGGCAGTCGTGATTACCGCATTATGTATCAAATTCAGAAAAAGAGGACAAAAGAGTCAAGACGCATAAGATCATGTATAAAGAAAGGAAAGGTGGAAAGCATGAGGAAAAAGTTATTAGCCGGGATTCTGGCACTTGCATTGTGTTCTACAAATATGCCCCCCCAGACCATATTTGCGGAAGAATTTACTTCCGGAAATCAGGATGTAGTGTCTGAGGAAGAAACTCCGGAGATTTTTACCAATGAGGAGCTGGAAGCGGCAGGAGAGACAGATGAGGAACTGTCTGTATTCAGTTCAGACGAGGTTCCTGAATTTAATGATGCCCCCGATGAGGCAATGGCTGCTGCGGAAAATGAACAAGCTGGAGAAATTGATTTAACTACGAGCAATAAAGTTGTGAATGGAGTTTATACTATAAGTTCGGCAGGAGATCACAAATTCATATGTAGCCAGGAAACAGGAAATAGAATTGTGGTTGATGGAGCAAATATTTCGGCGAAAGACAAAATCAACATTTATCTTATTAACGTAAGTATCAATACAAGTGTTGATTCGGCACTGCGAATAATGAGAAATGTGGAGGCTGCAGTCACTATCCATTTAACAGGCACAAATAGTCTTATAACAAAGGATAACAGGTGTGCCGGTTTACAGAAAGATAACAAAGCTCAGCTTATAATAAAAACCAATAATTCAGACGCTACTGCAGGAATCTTAAATGCTCGTAGTATCGATGGGGATGGCGCCGGAATTGGTGGCGGCTATTACGGCACCGGCTCTTGCAGTAATATTATTATTGATAGTTGTTCTGTAATTGCTAGTTCTAAGTATGGTGCTGGAATTGGTGGCAGCAAGCAACGCGCTGGCAGTGATATTACCATTAAGAGTAGTTCTGTAACTGCTAGTTCTACGGATGGTGCCGGAATTGGTGGCGGCAGTTACGGCGGCAGTGGCAGTGATATTACCATTAATGGCGGCTCGGTAAAAGCCTCTTCTGTATCCGGTTCCCCAACAAACGAAGGGAAAGAGGTTTACTGTTGTACTATTGAAAATCCCGAAAATGCGAACGTAACAATCAAAACTGGAACAGGTTCTAGGGTATGGAATTGGAAGCCTGTAAACCATTCCTCTCTCGACCCTGATGACACTAATCTGTATGTTTGGCTACCCAAGCTCGAAAGCAATTCTACAAACAGCTATTTGATTATACTTGCCCCAGAAAACAGTTCAGAATTTCGAACACGGAATTATTCATTCGACACCGTTACCAACACATTTAAAGCTGCTCAAGTTGTTAATGATTTTATATTTAAGTCCCCTGTAAATCTTATTTACGATGGTCAGCCTAAAGAAGCCTCATTGAAGTTTAAATTTAAACCTACACATGAAAATAACAGAAAAATCTCATTGGTATATTATAAAGGTAACTACAATGATATCAATGAGAACACTCAACCACTCCAAGGTGTTCCTGTAAATGCAGGCACATATACCGTAAAGGCTGAGATAGAGGCAAGTAAATCCTATTTTGCACATAAAGGATTAGTAAGTCCAAAATGGACATTTACTATTGAAAAAGCCCCTGTAGCACCAGGAGCAGATTCTAATGAAACTCCTATATTCGTTCTATGGTCCTGTAAAAAGATCAGAGACATTACCAATCCTTTTTCGGCTGACTGGAAATGGGATAACAATGTTAATCCTGATCAGGAATTACAAGTTGGAAAACCCATTACAGCTACCGCAATTTACAATGGCGACGATAAGGGGAATTACGAAAAAGAATCTATTACTTACACAATCATCAGAAGTCAATGCACGCACGAACACACCGCCGGACGTTATTACTCCTCTCCATCCTGTACTTCCAGCGGGTATAGCGGAGATACCTACTGCACAGACTGTAATGAAACACTTTCCTATGGTTATACCATTTCCGCATACGGCCATGACTATGACAACGGCGTTATCACTACAGAACCAACTACAGAAACTGACGGAATCATAACTTACACCTGTAAACGATGCAAACATCAGGATACAAAAAATCTCGGAAAGCTTGGTGACGGGGAACCTTACATTGAGGGAAGTTTCCAGAAGAAAAGCTGGGATACTGTTAATGATCTGATCAAGACATCCAAAGAAAAAGATACCATCTCCATTATCATGAATGGTGCCAGGACACTTCCTGCTTCCGTTTTATCCGGGATAAAAGGAAAAGATATTTCCCTGAATCTTGATATGGAGAATGGTTTCATCTGGAAGATTAACGGTACTTCCATTACAGCAGAAACACCTGCAGATACCGATCTTTCTGTTACAAACACAGCAGAATATATCCCGGCAGCATTATACAGCCTGATCTCCACAAACCAGAATGATTTCGGTTTCCACCTTGGAAGAAACGGAGCTTTTG